>Ga0308407_1000194_pt1 | contig 51813 bp, 46 predicted proteins | sample HotsprSampleMSe2_FD_203476 | JGI IMG/M metagenome (GOLD analysis project Ga0308407, IMG submission 203476) | Hot spring phototrophic mat microbial communities from Mushroom Spring, Yellowstone National Park, Wyoming, United States - 20060911_MSe2 ...
TGCCTGTCTCACAAAGACGCTGCCCAACCGGTACGCCGGCGAGCAACAATTTCCATTGTACTACACTTTTTTTCGTTTGTGTGCAGCGATCAGCGGGTCAAAAATCCCTCGTAGTCACGCATGATCAGCTGCGCTTCAAGCTGACGCATAGTATCGACAGCAACACCGACCACAATCAAAAGCGCAGTACTCCCCAGACCGATTTGTACACCGGTAATCGACTGCGTGATAAACGGTAGGACAGCGATCAACCCCAGGAAGAGTGCACCTGCCAGAGTGATGCGATTCAGTACTTTCATCAGGTACTCTTCCGTTTTCTTCCCGGGCCGAATACCAGGAATAAAACCACCATTCCGTTGCAGGTTCTCCGCCAGGTCCTGCTGAGTAAAGATCACAATGGTGTAGAAATAGGTGAAGCCAACCGTCAACAGGAAGAGCAGAGTCATATAGACAATACCACCACCCTGACCCGTCGGATTAAAGGTGTTGTAAAAGAAACCAGCAATGGCATTGCCAATTCCTTCCGCACCGGGACGGTAGAACCACGATGCTACAATGCCGGGGAAGATGATGATGCTTTGGGCGAAGATCAGAGGGATCATCCCGGCAGAGTTCACCTTGAGCGGGATAAAGCTACTCTGACCACCATACACCTTATTGCCGCGAACCCGGCGTGCGTACTGGACACGAATACGACGCTGTCCTTCTTGTACCAGTACAATACCGACGATTGTCAGAAGGGCAATTGCAATAAAGCCGATCAGTCCAAGAATCGTACTGAAATCACCGGCCTGACTGATCTGGAAGCCTTGAATGATTAATCCTGGCAGACGTGAGACAATTCCACCAAAGATGATGATCGAGATACCATTGCCGATCCCGCGCTCGTTGATTTGTTCGCCGAGCCAGATCAACAGCATTGTACCGGCGACCATCGTGGTCAGCACGGTGAACGTAGGCAGGAAATTTGCGCCCAGGTCAAATGGCGTGCGGAATAACGATAATGCTGGATCGTTGTTCGGATTGATCGACCGTTCGAGTGTCAGCGTCTGGCCATACGCCTGCAAATAAGCAAGTGGGATCGTCAGCCACAACTGATAGCGATTTAGACGCAGGCGTCCCTGCTCACCCTCTTTTTGCAATTCCTTAAGTGCCGGGATCAACGGTTGCAGCAACTGCATAATAATTTGGGCCGTGATATACGGATAGACCCCCATTGCCGCAACCGAAAAATTTTCCAACGCCCCACCGGCAAAGATATTCAGCAACTGTGCCAGTTGATTCGTAGCCAGTGCCTGTCGCAACTGATTGAGCGTCGCCGGATTAACATTTGGTACCGGGATGTGCGCGATCAGGCGAAACAGAAACAACATCCCCAAGGTGAAGAGGATGCGGCGCCGTAGATCTGGCAACTGAATAGCACGAAGTACAGCCTGTAGCATGATAGTACTTCCTGTCAGCGGCGAGAACACGAGGGTTCTCGCCGCTCTGACCAATTACGCTTGAACCTGGCGAGCGTTGCGCATACTGGGATTGGGGCCGCGCGAGCGTGAGTGGCGTTCGACAATCCAAGGGAGATCAATCGCCTTCCCACCGGCAGACTCAATCTTTTGTCGCGCACTTGCCGAGAACTTATGAGCTTTAATTGTCAACGGTTGGTTCAGCTCACCGTCGCCGAGGATCTTGACCGGCATCCGCTTGCGGCGCACCAGACGGCGGGCCAGCAAGGTCTCTGGAGTTACCTCAACCTCGGTTGGCCAATCGGCCAGACTACCAACATTTACCACTTCATATTCGACGCGGAATTTATTAACAAATCCGCGCTTAAAGGGCATACGCTTGACCAGACGGTTCTGACCACCTTCAAAGGTACGATACGGACCAGGTCCACTGCGGGCTTTCTGCCCCATCATACCTTTACCGCCAGTCTTGACTTTCCCTGAACCATGGCCGCGACCGATCCGCTTGCGCTCTCGATGCGCACCTTTAGGGGGACGTAAATCGTGAAGTTTCATGCCTGCACCTCGTCCTCAACCTCCTCCACCTTTACGAGGTGCTGAATCTTAAACAGCATCCCCCGCACCGATGGAGTATCAGGTTTGAGTACACTCTGATTCAACCGGCGCAAGCCGAGCGCGGCCAGCGTTGCTTTCTGGTCACGCGCATAGCCGATTGCGCTCTTCACATAGGTCACGCGCAGCTTTGCCATTATGCTGCCTCCGTTTCCCGTCGTCTCCGGCGCTCCATCAGCTCTTGCGGCGTCATATCACGCCGACGAGCCATTTCCTGGAGCGAGGTCATCTCGCTTAACGCCTTAAAGGTTGCCTTCACCACATTCACCGGGTTATTGCTACCGTAGACTTTAGAGAGCAAGTCTTTAATCCCGGCTGCTTCCACCACCGGACGCACACCGCGACCTGCAATAACGCCGGTACCGGGTGCTGCCGGCCGTAGCATCACCTTAGTTGCAGCAAACTTTGTAGTGACCTCATGGGGAATCGTCGCATGAACAAGGGGCACGCGAATCAGATTCCGTTTTGCGGCCTCAGCTCCCTTGCGAATAGCGTCCGGCACTTCTGCCGCCTTCCCCATGCCAATACCAACGTGGCCTTTGCCATCACCAACGACAACGACCGTGCTGAAGCTAAAACGCCGGCCGCCCTTCACGACCTTTGACACGCGGTTGATCTGGACGACTCGCTCCTCGAGCTCCAGCGTGTCGGGGTTGATACGTTCTCGTTTCACAGTTCCTCCGCTACGCTGCCCTTAGGCAACTAGAAGTTCAGACCAGCTTCGCGGGCCGCCTCGGCCAGCGCCTTCACTCGTCCGTGATACTTATAGCCACCGCGATCGAAGACCACCTTCGTAATCCCAGCCTGTAACGCTCGTTCGGCAATCAGCTTACCAACCAGTGCCGCCTCTTGAGTTTTGGTCAACTCTGGACTGCCGGTCCACCCTTTTTCGTTCGTTGAAGCGGCAACGAGCGTGTGACCAACAGTATCATCAATTACTTGCGCATAAATATGGACGTGGCTCCGAAAGACGTTCAGGCGTGGTCGTTCAGGCGTACCAAAAACCCGCTTTCGGATACGACGATGCCGGCGAAGCCGGAGTTCACGTGGTGTTCGCTGTCCCATACGATCCTCAAATACTGTCGCGATAGAGATTGTATCCCCTACCGCTCGCTAGGGGTGCAGGCTACGGCATAGCAGCCGCAGCCCAACCAACTATTTCGCCTTACCAGCCTTACCAGCCTTGCGGCGGATCTTCTCTTCAACGTACTTAATGCCCTTACCCTTATACGGCTCAGGCGGACGCAGACTACGAATTCGGGCTGCCTCTTCGCCGACCTGTTGTTTATCGATACCAACGATCGTCAGCGACAACGGATCGTTTGCCGACTTACGTTCACCGACAATGTAGCTAATGTTCGGTGGCGGCTCGATACGTACCGGGTGTGAAAAACCCAGATTGAGCACGAGCGTTTTTCCTTCGAGCTGAGCACGATACCCAACGCCGTTGATTTCGAGCGCTCGTTGCCAGCCCTGGGTAACCCCAACCACCATATTGTAGATCAGGGTACGGGTCAAACCGTGCAAAGCGCGATGCAACTTCCCATCAGAAGGACGCTGAACGGTAATGACATCGCCTTCCTGACGAATAATCATATCAGGATGCAATCTCTGGCTTAGCGTCCCCTTGGGGCCTTTTACCGTCACGAGATTCTGCTCGCCGATGGTAACCTGAACCCCCTTTGGCACGGTAATTGGTCGTTTTCCGATTCGCGACATGATACTCCTCCGTGCGCGTTACCAAACGTAGCAGAGTACCTCGCCGCCGACACGCTCGCGCCAAGCCTCGTGATCGGCAAGCACACCCTTCGGCGTCGAAAGAATGCTCAGCCCGAGACCACCGCGCACTCGTGGAATGTCAGCGCGCTTGGTATAAATTCGCAGCCCCGGCTTACTGACCCGTCGCAAGCCGGTGATAGCCGGCCGACGATCAGGCATATACTTCAGCGTAATCGAGATGGTCTTGTACGGCTTGCCATCATCGATTACAGTGTAATCCCGAATAAATCCTTCACGTTTCAGAATATCGGCAATCGCGATCTTCATCTTCGATGCCGGAATTGTTACAGTTGTATGGCGGGCCATACACGCATTACGAATGCGTGTCAGCATATCGCCGATAGGATCATTGACACTCACGGTATGCCTCCTCAACGATCGCGGGCGTCAGCATCACTCGCTTGCCGCACAGCACTCACCAACTTGCCTTTACGACGCCCGGAATGAGGCCCTTTAATGCATGTTCGCGGAAGCAAATGCGGCACATCCCGAACTTACGAATATACGCTCGTGAGCGACCGCAGATTTTACAGCGGTTGTACGCACGAACTTTGAATTTCGGCGGCCGCTGGGCCCTTACAATCCACGACTTCTTAGCCAAAGGATTACCTCCTCAAAATGCGTTGAACCAGTCAGCGTCCTGCGCTCTTAGTTCAAACTAATCACGAAATGGCATGCCGAGACGTTTCAGCAAGGAATAAGCCTGCTCATCATTCGGCGCACTGGTGACAATTGCCACCTCTAAACCACGAATCTTGTCGATCTTATCGTAATCAATGTCTGGGAAGACAATCTGCTCACGCAATCCCAGACTGTAATTGCCGCGCCCATCGAACGAGCTGCGGCTCACACCACGAAAATCACGGATGCGCGGCAGCGCCAGCGAGCAGAGCCGATCCAAAAAGTCGTACATGCGGTCACCACGTAGGGTTACCATCACCCCAATAGGCATCCCGGCACGCAGCTTAAACGACGCTACGGACTTCTTGGCCCGAGTCACGACCGGCTTCTGCCCGGTAATGGTAGCAACGTCATTCACCGCAGCCTCGATAGCCTTCGCATTCTGAACCGCCTCGCCGACACCAACATTTACCACAATTTTGACGAGACGTGGCACCTGCATGATGGACTTGAACTTAAACTCCTCCATCAAGGCAGGGACAACCTCTTTTTGATACTTTTCACGTAATCGAACGGTCATAGCGTTTTCTCCAGGGGCTTGGCAGCAGACATCTCTTGTGCCGGCCCTGTGAACAGACTACTTATCGATAATGGCGTCACATGCCTTACAATAGCGCACCTTGCGCGGACGGCCTTTATGATCGGTTTCTTCCAGGAAGCGCTTACCGGTACGTGACGCCCGACCGCAGCTCGGACAGATCAGCATCACATTCGATGCATGAAGTGGCGCTTCCATCTCGATAATACCGCCAGGGCGACCAGGGCCACGCGGCTTCTGGTGCCGCTTGACGATATTAATCCCTTCGACAACAACACGGTTCTCTGCCGGCAAGGCGCGTTTAATCTTGCCACGACGCCCCTTATCTTTGCCGGCAATAACCAACACCTCGTCACCAGTTTTCACATGCATCACAGCACCTCCGGGGCGAGCGACACGATCCGCATAAACTGCTTCTCGCGCAACTCACGGGCCACCGGGCCAAAGATGCGCGTGCCGCGTGGGTTATTCTCTTTCCCAATCAGCACCGCCGCATTGTCATCAAAGCGGATGTGCGATCCGTCAGGTCGGCCGTATTCCTTTGCCGTGCGGATGATTACCGCCTTGACAACATCACCCTTCTTCACCTGACCACCGGGTGTAGCAACCTTTACCGAGGCAACAATGATGTCGCCAACTCGACCGTAGCGCACCCGTGAACCTCCGAGGACCCGGATGCACATGATCTCTTTCGCCCCGGTATTATCGGCAACCTTCAGCCGTGTCTGAGGCTGGATCATGGCTACTCCTCCTCGCCACGTTTCACAATTTCCACGACCCGCCAGCGCTTTGTGCGGCTGAGCGGACGGGTCTCTTCGATCCGCACCGTATCACCCACTTTGCACTCATTATGTTCATCGTGGGCGTGAAATTTCTTCGTTCGTCGAATAATCTTACGGTAAAGTGGATGCGGCTTGAGATAATCTACCGCGACCACCACCGTCTTATCCATTTTATCGCTAACGACGCGACCCACCTTTGTCGTTTTGCGCTTTTGCTCTGCAGTCATCATGCTCTGCTCCATCTCTGATTAGCCGAGCTCAGCCTGCGCCAACTCACGTTCACGCAGGATGGTTAAGATGCGCGCTATCTCTTTTTTGACCTGCCGTGGTCGGGATGTATTGGTCAACTTTCCAGTTGCTTTCTGGAAGCGCAGATTAAACAACTCGACCTTATACTCGGCCAATTTCTCGCGCAACTGTGCATCATCGAGGGCGCGCAGTTCACTCGCTTTCACTGCTCACCTCCCCAGTTGCTGCCATCGTACCCTGCTCTTCCCGATCGATAATTTTGCACTTGATCGGTAACTTCTGCGCGGCACGACGTAAGGCTTCCTGAGCTACATCTTCGCGAACGCCGGCCAGCTCAAACATGATACGACCAGGCTTAACGACTGCAACCCAGTGATCCACGGAACCCTTACCACCACCCATACGGGTTTCGGCCGGTTTGCGGGTGATCGGTTTATCTGGAAAAATACGAATCCAGACCTTTCCACCACGCTTGACGTAGTTGGTAATTGCACGACGGGCAGCTTCAATCTGACGGCTGGAGATCCAGCTCGGTTCGAGTGCCATCAGGCCATATTCACCGAACACGACATTGTTGCCGCGATACGAGAGGCCATGGCTGCGCCCTTTCTGCATTTTGCGGTACTTCGTGCGCTTAGGCAGAAGCATTGCTATTCCTCCTCGGCTGACGTTCACGCCGTTCGGGCGCGGGCGTAGGTGTAGGCGCGGCTGCTGCCTGCTCGACCGGTGCCTTGGCAGCCTGGTTGGGGAAGACGTCTCCCTTGTAAATCCAGACCTTCACGCCAATCCGACCGTAGGTGGTATGGGCGTGTACCTGGGCATAATCGATATCGGCCCGCAGCGTATGGCGCGGCACACGACCCTCGGCCTCTTCGTGAACGCGCGCCATCTCGGCTCCACCGAGGCGACCTGAACAACGCACTTTCACTCCCAAGGCCCCGAGTCGCATTGCGCGCTGCACAGCCTGCTTCATTGCACGCTTGTAGCTCACGCGCCTGGTAATCTGTTCACCAATGCTCTCAGCAACCAACTGAGCATCAAGTTCCGGTTGATGGATCTCCTTGATATTGAGCTTGATCTTCTTCCCGGTCTTGCGCTCCAATGCACTCTTCAACGTGTCAACATTCGTGCCGCGTTTCCCGATCACAATACCGGGCTTAGCTGTGTACACCGAGATCTCGATCTTGTTTGCTGAACGCTCGATCTCGATCCGCGACACGCCAGCGCTTTGCAATTCCTTACTAATTAGCTTCCGCAGCTCGATGTCTTCGTGGAGCTGGCGAGTATATTCCTCGCCTTCAGCGAACCACTTCGACTGCCAGTCCTTGATGTAACCGAGCCGAAAGCCAATCGGATGTACCTTGCGCCCCAAGCGAGCCTCCCTCTACTAGTACTCCGACCTATCAGCAACTACCACGGTGATATGGGTAGTTGGTTTGCGGATGCGATTCGCCATCCCGCGTGCACGCGGCATAAACCGCTTCAAGACCGGGCCTTGATCGGCATAGATTGCCTTGATATACAGCGATTCGCGATCCATTTGAAAGTTGTGCTCTGCGTTTGCAGCGGCCGACTTGATCGTGCGGGCGACTTCTCGGGCTGCCTTCTGCGGCATATACCGAAGCGTTGCCAGCGCACGGTCTACATCCATACCGCGCACCACATCCATCACGAGGCGAACCTTCAATGGCGAGATTCGCACATAGCGGGTAACTGCTTTTGCTTCCATTGTTTTTTCTCGTATCGCTACCCGACGCATCACCACAAGCGTACCATTGTACCACGTTTTTGGGAAGATGCAATCAGGTCTAACAGCGGGAGCTACTTGACTTTCCCGCGCTTATCGGCTTTTTTGCCACCGTGGCCGCGAAAGAAGCGGGTAGGTGCGAACTCTCCCAGCTTGTGACCGACCATGTTTTCGGTGATGTAAACAGGCACATGGCGGCGGCCATCGTGGACTGCAATGGTGTGACCAATCATCTGCGGGAAGATGGTCGAGTCGCGCGACCAGGTTCGGATAACCCGCTTCTCATTGGCCTTGTTCATAGCCTCAATTTTCTCGAGCAACTTAATATCGACGTATGGCCCCTTCTTTGACGAGCGGGACATAGTTCCTCCTCACAGGCACGTCGGGCGACAACAGTGGCCGCCCGACACAGGGCAATGTTACTTACGCCGGCGAACAATGAAGCGATCAAAGCGCGGATTATGACGAGTCTTAACGCCACGTGCCGGCTTACCCCACTTCGTCTTTGGCGTACTCATACCGCGTGGTGCACGGCCCTCGCCACCACCATGGGGATGGTCACGCGGGTTCATCGCAGCGCCACGCACGCGCGGACGGCGTCCGAGCCAGCGTGAGCGGCCAGCTTTGCCGAGCCGGATATTCTGGTGATCAACGTTCCCAACCTGGCCAATGGTAGCCATACAGCGCAGATGGATAAGGCGCATTTCACCAGAGGGCATACGAACCGTAGCGTAGTTACCCTCTTTGGCCATCAATTGAGCGGCGGTACCAGCCGAACGTACCAGCACGCCACCGCGCCCAATCTCAAGTTCGATGTTGTGAATCTGAGTACCGAGCGGAATCGCACTGAGCGGCAGTGCATTACCTACGCGGATTTCGGCATCTGGACCGCTCATAACGGTATCGCCGACTTTCAGGCCAAGCGGAGCGATAATGTAGCGCTTCTCACCATCGGCGTAAGCTAGCAATGCGATCCGCGCAGTACGGTTTGGATCGTACTCAATCGCCTGAACCTTCGCCGGGATACCAAACTTATTGCGCTTAAAGTCAATAATTCGGTAAAAGCGCTTGTGACCGCCACCACGATGACGCACCGTGATTCGGCCCTGATTATTCCGGCCAGCTTTCTTGCGTAGCGGCTCAATCAAGCGCGGCTCAGGCCGCTTTTTTGTAATTTCCTCGAAGGTCGAAACCGACATATTGCGGCGACCGGCCGAGGTTGGTTTGTAGATACGAACTCCCATCGTCTTGCTCCCTCCATCGGCAACGACTCTTCAGTGCGAATCGTCGCCGGTCACTACTTTCATTGCAGTAGTGACCTATGATCCGAAGATCTCGATCCGATCGCCTTCAGCAAGGGTCACAATGGCCTTCTTCCAATCGCGGGTATAACCGACCGAACGGCCACGGCGGCGCAGCTTCCCGCGCACATTCATCGTATGCACCTTTGTCACCCGCACGTTGAAGATTGTCTCGACCGCATGCTTAATCTGCGGCTTTGTTGCCTCACGATGAACCTCAAACGTATATTTATTGAGTTCCATGAGGCTGGTGTTCTTCTCGGTAATCAGCGGGCGGATCAAAATATCATACGGCGTCAGCATGGTTACTCCTCCTGCGCCGGCGCTGCTGTGCGAGAACGCTCGCCAAGGTAGCTTTCCACCACCTCAACGGCTGCCTTCGGCATCACAATATGATCATAAACCAGAAGATCGCGCACATTGAGGTAATGGGCCAGCAACGTTTTTACTTGGGGTAAATTGTTAGCCGAGCGGCGCAGATTCTCATTCGCCGGAGTCTTGCTATCGATCACGACTAGTGTCTTCTTATCAGCGAGGCCGTGGGCCTTCAGAAAAGCGACAAAATCCTTCGTCCGCGGCTGGGGGAACGTCAGCTCATCGACAAAGCGAATCTGATCGGCGGCGAATTTTGCCGACAAAGCTGAGCGGACACCGAGCCGACGCATCTTCCGTGGCATTGAGACACGATACGAACGCGGATGCGGGCCATGAGCCACGCCACCACCTTTGTGGTGTGGGGCGCGGATCGAACCCTGACGGGCACGTCCAGTCCCCTTTTGCCGATAGAGCTTGCGGGTCGAACCCTTTACCTCACCGCGCCCGCGTGTATTATGCGTGCCGAGGCGGGCGTTGGCCTGCTGCATCACAACATATTGATGCATGACCGGTACGTTCGGCTCAATGCCAAAGATGTAATCACTCACTTCAATGGCGCCCACCTGTTCGCCGGCCTGATTATAGAGCGTTGCCTGCATCGTTTTACTCCTCTAGCCCTTCACCGCTTTGCGGATCTGAAGCAGGCCATTGCGGGCGCCAGGAACGGAGCCCTTTACCAGTAGCAAATTCTGTTCGGGAAGCACCTCAACCACCTCCAGATTCTGGATGGTAACCCGCGTGCCACCCATTCGACCAGCCATGCGCTGACCCTTCCACACACGACCCGGCGTCGTACCTGCACCAATCGAACCAGGAGCACGATGACGATCACTCTGACCGTGGGTCTTCGGACCACCCCGGAACCCATGTCGCTTCACAACACCGGCAAAGCCGCGCCCCTTTGAGGTACCAGAGATGTCAACTTTTTGACCTGGTCGGAACAGCTCAACTGTCACGACTTCACCTGGCTTATGGGCCAGAGGGTCATCGGCGCTGAACTCGCGCAGAATGCGTAACATCTTGCCACCTGAAGCCTTCAGATGCCCTTGCTGAGGCTTAGTCAGCTTGCGTGACTCGACCTCTTCGTAACCGAGCTGTACCGCACTGTAGCCATCACGCTCAGGGGTGCGGATTTGCGTGACGATGCAAGGACCAGCGGCAATGACTGTCACTGGAATGGCCATGCCTTCCTTGGTGAAGTATTGCATCATCCCGATTTTACGACCTAACAATCCGTGAATCATGGATACACCTCCGCAGCATGCGTCTTCGCGCAGCGGCTGCCTTTTTAGCGCACATCACTCCTTTTGACCAAGGGTGAAGTTGTCGATAGAGTGGTGTCGCGCATCATTTTCTTCTACAACTTAATTTCAATATCGACACCAGCCGGCAGATTGAGCTTCATCAGCGCGTTGATTGTCTGCTGGCTTGGATCGAGTACATCGATGAGCCGCTTATGGGTCCGAATCTCAAACTGCTCTTGCGAGTCCTTATCAATAAAACCCGAGCGTATTACGCTGTAACGCTCGATTTTTGTCGGGAGCGGAACGGGACCAGCAACAAGGGCACCTGTCCGTTCAGCAGCCTCGACAATCTGACGCGCAGATTGATCGAGGATCTTATGATCATACGCCTTTAGGCGAATTCGAACCTTTTGCTTAGCCATCTTTATTCTCCAATCAACAGGGACGTGGCATACACCCACGCCCCCGCCATCGGTTTCCTATCTACTAATCAAGAATCTTGGTTACGACACCGGCACCGACGGTGCGACCACCCTCGCGGATGGCGAAGCGCAATCCCTCTTCAATCGCCACCGGCACGATCAGGTCGATGGTCATCACCACGTTGTCGCCTGGCATCACCATCTCCATCCCCGCCGGTAAGCTAATCGCCCCCGTCACGTCGGTCGTCCGAATGTAGAACTGCGGCCGGTAGCCCGAGAAGAACGGCGTGTGCCGTCCACCCTCTTCCTTCTTCAACACGTACACCTGCGCCTCAAACTTCTTGTGCGGCTTGATGCTCCCAGGCGCGCACAACACCTGCCCGCGCTCAACCTCGTTGCGCTCAATCCCCCGCAACAGACAGCCGACGTTGTCGCCAGCAATCCCTTCGTCGAGCGTCTTCTGGAACATCTCCACCCCGGTCACTACCGTCCGGCGCGGCGCTTCCTCGGTCATCCCCACGATTTCGACCGTATCGCCGACCTTCACCTTCCCGCGCTCGATCCGCCCGGTCACCACCGTTCCACGCCCCTTAATCCCGAACACGTCTTCTATCGGCATCAGGAACGGCTGGTCAATCGCCCGCTGCGGCGTCGGAATGTACTCATCGACCGCCTTCATCAGCTCCAGGATACAGGCATACTCCGGCGCGTTGATGTCCTGGCTTGGGCTTTCCAGCGCATTGCGCGCGCTCCCGCGCACAATCGGAATCTCATCGCCCGGGAACCCGTACTTGCTGAGCAGCTCGCGCAACTCCAGCTCGACCAGCTCCAGCAGCTCCGGGTCGTCCATCATATCGACCTTGTTGAGGAACACCACGATGGCCGGTACCTGCACCTGGCGGGCGAGCAGGATGTGCTCGCGGGTTTGGGGCATCGGGCCATCGGGCGCGCTCACTACCAGGATGGCACCGTCCATCTGCGCTGCGCCGGTAATCATATTCTTGATATAGTCGGCGTGACCAGGACAGTCCACGTGCGCGTAGTGGCGTTTCTCGGTCTGATACTCGACGTGGCGAATGGCGATGGTAATGCCACGGGCACGCTCTTCGGGTGCATTGTCAATCTGGTCGTAGGCCATAAACTGGGCCGCGCCCTTGAGTGACAGCACCTTGGTGATTGCAGCGGTCAACGTCGTCTTACCGTGGTCTACGTGACCGATGGTGCCGACATTGACGTGCGGTTTCGTCCGCTCGAATTTTTGTTTGGCCATTGTGTTGTACCTCCGCGTTTATGCGCGATCTTCACTATACTATTCTCTATCAGCCAGAAATGGCTATTTCCCGATCAGACCAGGCAGCGTAGATAGCTGTTGGCAGTAGACGCCGGGTTGTGCGTTCCGGAATTGCCAGCTCACCCGCACTCAGATAGCCATCAAACGAAGCCATCGTTTCTGCGAGGAGATTACCGATGGTCAACGCCGAAATTGTGGTTGCGTAGGCACATACTAACACTCCCAGCGGTTGCCTATTCAACAGGCGCGCACATTGAGCCAGCAATTGTGGTAGTTGTTCGTGCAAGCGCCAGATTTCACCGTTAGGACCTCGCCCAAATACCGGTGGGTCGAGTAAAATCAGATCATAACGATTACCACGTCGCAGCTCACGCGCTACAAACTTCCCGACATCATCGATCAGCCATCGGATCGGACGATCTGCCAGATCAGCTAAAACCTGGTTTTCCTGTGCCCAACGCACAGCAGGCTTAGAAGCATCGACGTGCGTCACATGGGCACCGTAGCGAGCCAGATGTAAACTACTCAACCCGGTGTAGCCAAATAAGACCAAGGCGCGTGGTTGCGAGCGACGTTGCACCTGACTGGCCAGCCAATTCCAATGTGCGCTATGCTCCGGGAAAACACCGGTATGACGAAACGGTGTCAGACGTACCCAGCAACGCACCCCATGGGCATTCATTGACCAACGTTCAGGCAAAGGTTGACGTTGATACCACTCACCCGGCCCCTCTTCACCACGAATGCGACGAAAGGTAGCATCAGCTCGTTGCCACTCAGACTCCGGCAGATGCGGCGTCCAGATCGCCTGCGTTTCCGGTCGAGCCAACAGGTAGGGACCAAATCGTTCCAACTTCGCCCCGTGACCCGAGTCGATTAACTCATAATCAGCCCAAGGCGGTGGCGTCAACAGGCGTAGCTCCATCGTCGCAGTGAAGGAACGAGCGCTCGCCGCGTTCGTCCCACTCTCTCCTTGCTAATTCGTACTACGCTTCTCGATAATTTCCTTCGCCAGCGCTTCGGGCAACGGCTCGTAATGATCAAATTCCATCGACGACGTAGCACGACCCTGCGTTGCCGAGCGAAGGTCGGTCATGTAACCGAACATATTTGCCAGCGGTACATAGGCGCGTACCACCTGCGCATTCCCACGAGCTTCCATACCCTCGATGCGACCGCGGCGTGAGTTGAAATCACCAATCACCGTACCAAGGAACTCTTCTGGAGTAACCGTCTCGACCTTCATAATCGGTTCGAGCAGTTGTGGCTTACCACGGCGAACGGCATCTTTGAGACACATCGAGGCCGCAATCTTAAAGGCCATTTCCGACGAGTCAACTTCGTGGTATGAACCGTCGTACAACGTTGCCTTAACATCAACCACCGGGTAACCGGCGATAACACCGGTCTGCATCGCCTCGCGCAAGCCCTGTTCAACGGCAGGAATGTACTCTTTCGGGATCACGCCACCGACGATAGCATTGACAAACTCAAACCCACTACCAGGCGGCAAGGGTTCAAACCTGATTTTCACATGACCGTACTGACCCTTACCACCGGTCTGGCGTACGAAGCGAGTCTCTTGATCAACTGGGATGGTAATGGTTTCGCGGTACGAAACCTGGGGCTTGCCCTGATTGGCCTCAACCTTATACTCACGGCGCATACGGTCAAGGATCACCTCAAGGTGCAGCTCACCCATCCCTTTGATAATAGTCTGGCCGGTCTCAGGATCGGTATACACGCGGAAGGTAGGATCCTCTTCGGCAAGGCGGCTGAGCGCAATCGACATCTTATCCTGGTCAGCCTTGGTCTTTGGCTCAACTGCCAACTCGATCACCGGCTCTGGGAAGCGAATGCTTTCAAGCACGATAGGATGATCGGGATCGCAAATCGTATCGCCGGTATACGAGTTCTTAGGGCCCACCATAGCGGCAATTTCGCCCGTGTATACCTCTTCAATATCTTCACGATGATTGGCGTGCATGCGCAGGAGACGGCCAAGGCGTTCACGCTGGTTTCGCGTTGAATTCAGCACGTAAGAACCCTTCGTAATCTTACCGGCGTAAACGCGGAAGTAAGCCAGCTTACCGACATAGGGATCGGCGACAATCTTGAAGACCAGAGCCGTAAACGGCGCATCATCGCTCACTGGGCGGGTGATAACCTCTACGCCTTCATCACCCATTACCTGACCGGGCAACGTACCGGTAATTGCCGGCCGGTCGAGAGGCGACGGCAAGAATTCCACAATCGCATCGAGCAGCTTTTGGACACCCTTGTTACGCAAGGCGGCGCCGCAGAGCACCGGTACTAACTTCCTTTCAATCGTCGCCTTACGCAACCCACGCTTCAACTCTTCGACGGTCAACTCTTGCCCTTCGAGATAGAGCAGTGTCAACTCATCATCGGTCTCAGCGATCATCTCAACCAATTCACTGCGAGCTTTCTCGGCAGCGGGGAGCAACTCTGGCGGAATCTCCTCTTCGCGAATATCCTTACCCAGCTCATCGTAATAAATTGTTGCCTTCATCTTGAAGAGGTCGATCGTTCCGCGGAACGTATCTTCGACCCCGATGGGCAACTGAATAATCGCCGGTTTGGCGCCGAGGCGATCTTTAATCATCTGCACGCAGCGCTCGAAGCTCGCGCCGACGCGATCCATCTTGTTTACAAAACAGATACGCGGCACGTTGTACTTATCAGCCTGTCGCCAAACGGTCTCAGACTGAGGTTCAACACCAGCCACGCCGTCGAACACGACGACGCCGCCATCGAGCACGCGCAATGAGCGTTCCACCTCTACGGTAAAGTCGACGTGACCGGGAGTATCAATGATATTAATCCGATACTCTACGCCGTCCAGGCGCCAGGAAGCAGTTGTGGCAGCAGCAGTAATCGTAATACCGCGCTCTTGCTCCTGCGGCATCCAGTCCATTGTCGCGGTTCCTTCATGAACCTCGCCGATCTTATACGTGCGGCCTGTGTAAAACAGAATCCGCTCGGTCGTCGTGGTTTTACCCGCGTCAATATGGGCGATAATGCCGATATTGCGTACCTTGTCGAGTTCGATCTGACGTGGCATACCCGTCACACACTCCTAACGTGAGGCAACCACTGGTCGCCATTTACTCTTATGCCGATAGCCGGTTCTACAGACGGCCATAGTGAGCGAAAGCACGATTAGCTTCCGCCATCCGATGAACATCTTCTTTACGCTTGATAGTAGCACCAGTATTATTATAAGCGTCGATCAATTCAGCCGCGAGGCGCTCGACCATTGGCTTACCGGTACGAGCACGGGCCGACATGATAAGCCAGCGCATTGCCAGCGAATGACGACGATCACTCTTAACTTCTACTGGTACCTGATACGTCGCACCACCAACCCGTTTCGGCTTAACCTCGATTGAAGGACTGGCGTTGCGAATTGCTTGCTCAAAAATCTCCATCTGCGGCTTCTTGAGTCGTGCCGCAGCCAGATCAAGTGCCTGATACACGATTCGCTCGGCAAGACTCTTCTTGCCGCGCTCCATCACCTTATTAATAAATTTTTGTACGAGAACGCTATTGTAGCGCGCATCAGGTGGAATTGGTCGCCGCTCAACATTGCCACGACGGGGCATAACGCACCTCTTCTACTTCTTACCGCCCTTACCGGCAGCAGCACCTTTACCGACCGGCTGATTCTTCTTGGTACCATACTTGCTGCGACCCTGCTTGCGCCCACTGACGCCCTGGGTATCAAGGGTACCACGGACGATATGGTAACGCACGCCGGGCAAGTCTTTCACACGACCACCGCGAATCAGAACCACTGAGTGTTCTTGCAAATTGTGGCCTTCACCAGGAATATATGCCGTCACCTCAAGGCCGTTGGAGAGCCGCACGCGGGCGATCTTGCGCAGCGCCGAGTTTGGCTTCTTCGGCGTCATTGTCGTCACCTTTGTGCAGACGCCGCGCTTTTGTGGTGATCCGCGGCCGCGAGTCAGCTTCCCCTTCAGCGAGTTGTAGGTGAAGCGCAGGGCCGGGGCTTTCGTCTTCTTCACCACCGGCTTGCGCGGCTTCCGAACAAGTTGGTTAATGGTCGGCATGTAATGCTCTCCTTCAAACCGGCCTATGCTAATTAACCGCTTACAGACAAAATAATAACTGGCCCAAAGATCTGGTCGCAGTATGCCACTGCGCCTTAGAAGTGGGCCGCATGGCGCACAAAGCTGTTGCTGCGTATTTCTTCGCAGCAGTTACGCAGTATAACATTGGCTTCGGGCTTTGTCAAACCCGATGGCCACGACGGAACGAGAACTCGTTACTGTTACGACAATCCAATATCAAAACCAGCTTCGAGATCACGTCGTGAATAACGGCGGAAAGCCAAAACTGTCGTGGTGTGCCGCACACCATCGATGCGAGCAATCCCACCTGGTACGGCATCGTCAAGTGATTCGTAGGCATTCACGCGCAGAACGGCAATGATGTCGTAGTCGCCCGTAACCGAATATACTTCGGCAACGTTAGGTAGCTCGGCAATTTCCTGGGCTATGTCGCTGATCCGTCGTGGTTCGCAGGTAATAAATACGAAGGCAGTGACCATAAGCACACTCCTATGCTTACCCAAGGGTTGGTTCGGCAATGATACCAGATTCTGGCTCTGAAGAGAAAAAAGAGGTATTGGTTAAGACGTAACCGTCTTCCACACGTATCACAACAGCGTGAGCATGAGTCTGATATTCCTTTCCGACAGGTGTTTGCTGCTCCTCTTGCCTGCTCGATCATGCCCGTCATCAGAATGGCTCCGGTGGACGCACTCGCCAGAGCATCGGGGTGAGCCAGTACCATATGGTGTTGGCGAGTACGAGCAGACCTACCCCGATGATGGCAAGCCGTTCGATCTTTCCCCGATGCCAGAGTGCATCGCAAGCCGCTGCACTTCCCACGGCAATGACCCAACCGAGTGCCATCAGGTAGCGTGGACTATTGGAGATTTGGGTGATGAAGGGGAGGGTGGCGAAGACGAGAGCTACACCGAAACTGAGAACCATGAGTATCAACGTTATGTGCCAGCCTTGCTGACGTTGCAGTAACCAGAGACCACCCAGTGCAAGTGGAATTGGGAAGAAACCGTAGTGTGCAATCAGGCCGGCTTGCCAGAGTGTTTGCCAAAGCCTTTCCCGACTGATCGGTGCTAGTCCGGCAACGGCAGTTAAACCACCAGTTCGAGCTGTTTCAAGTTGTGAGAAAAACATTGGCACATACGAACTGTAGAAAAAGAGGATCGCAAACGTGGCCCCAACAACGATTGCAACGGTGAAGGGGAGACAAACCCGGCGTGCCCAAGCCACTCCTGTGCGATGGGCAATCCAAACAATCGCGAGCAACAATCCTAAGAGGGTACCACTACTTATCAGGAAGCCGAAGTGGCCAAGGAACACCATCGCGCTGATGGTGGCCAGCCCTAAAACCCATTCCCAGTAGTATTGATCTACTTGCCAGTCTTCCCATGCCCTGATGATCGCCCAAACCAAGAGTAGGTAGAGGCTTTGCGTAATGATGTGTGTATCGAACGACCACCATGTGGTCAGGTAGGTAGCAGCGGTAAACACATAGATTGCCGCAGCCAGTACTGCCGGTCGCGGTGGCAGAACGCGGCGAGCAATGACGTAGATGAGCAACGGGCTAAGACTATCGGCCAACGCAGCACCGATCTGCAAGAGCAGAGACGTTTCGATGCCCAATACGCGCAGTGGTGCGAGGAGTAAGTATGGCCCCGGCGGATAGGGAAAATCAATTCCGCGATTCTTTGAAACAATCGTGATCAGTCCACCGAGTGCTTCGTGAAAGCGGTTGGTGTGAAAGCCAATATCACCCGGCATGCTGGTCGGGTAGAAGCGCCCACCGATGCGGGTAGCAAAGGCAATGGCAACGATAGCGCTCAGTGGAGACCTGACATGATGATCGATTGGCAACCGCTGTAGACCAAACTGCACTGCCAGAGTAAGAACATAGGTAAGTGCCAATGCCGCCACTACGGCTTCGGCGCCAAATGCCCACCGTACTGGATCGAGGATGATAGCCAGACTTATTGCTATCAGCCCGATCAACAAGCCCCAGCCAGCCCATTTATGGATAGTACGGAAAAGGATGAGCCAACCGAGGATGACTGCTCCGATCCATCCCATAAGCGGAGATACTGCTGGCCAAACCCAGCCGCCAGGGATAGTAGCAATAACGATCCGTTCAAGTGGAAGACCGAGCTGACGAGGGTCTTGAGCTGGTTGAAAGACACTACTGACAAGCCGGATACGCAAGTGCCCATCCGCCGTCGCCGGTGAGACGAACCATTGTCGGCTACCGCTGTACCAGACCGGAGATTCGGTTAGCAGGCGATCATCAATCCACACCTGGTAGCTATCTGACACCTGCGGGCGAATAGGTTCACCGATCGGGAGCCAGCGTAATTCGATCAGAGTTGGCCGGACACCCAGAGCAGGTAAGAAGATTTTAGAGTCGCCGCCAGTCCAGCGAAACCGTCCATATACACTTTCTTCAGGGGTGTTGAAATCGTTCAGGAAGGGGAGATCGGTATGACCGATACCCTCTTCATAACCAACATCAATGACGTATTGATAGGAAAACTGGGCAGAGAGGGTGGCAATAGCAACAAGAAACCCTACCGCTATCCAGAGGTTCGGTACACGGAGTGCACGCCATTCGAGTTGCAGCCAGTTGTGGATCGAAGTAAACAGCGTTTGCATGCTAGTATCAGATTTCTGCACAACAAGAACGTCATAGCAGCATTCCGTATCTACAGTAGCGCATGTAGCCGATTGTAGTGCAAGTAATCATTTTATACGCGGGTAAACACACAGATCGGGCATCATAGCCACCTTGTCTGCGTCGACTCATCCTATGTTGGCAGTATCAAGATGCTTCTGCTTTCAAAACGGGAGAAAAAGGAAGAGTTGCACCAGATAACTGGCGGGAAAGATTGGTCTCACTCTCATAAAGTGAGGAACATGCGAACACGGATAAGGGGCGGGTATGATACCCGCCCCTCCTGTGAAACAAACTAGAATGTTGGGTGATCTGCATCTTCCTGGTCAGCCTCGTCTTGATCATTGTCACCGGACAGCAACTCTTCAAGCCGTGCCCGCAACAAAGCATCGGTTTCGCTTTCCGGTGTTGTCTTACCGTTTGGTGTTGGCAGAGTAGCCGCACGCTGGCTTTCTGCCTGAGCCGCTTCTGCGCGTTGCGCCTCTTCGAGCATACGGGCCATTTCGCTGATCAGATCCTCGTGGGGGCGTTCAAGCCGCTTCTCGATACCGGTACCGGCTGGGATCAGTTTACCGATAACGACATTCTCTTTCAGCCCACGCAGGTAATCAACCTTCCCTTGAATGGCAGCATCGGTCAAAACCCGTGTCGTCTCTTGGAATGAGGCAGCGGCCAGGAAACTATCGGTATTGAGTGACGCCTTCGTAATACCGAGCAACACGGTAGAAGCGGTTGCCGGATCACCACCTTGACTGACAATATCGTTGTTAAGACGGCGGAATTCACCGCTGTCAATCAGCTCACCCGGTAAGAGACCGGTGTCACCCGGATCCTCAATCCGCACCCGACGCAGCATCTGACGCACAATGACTTCGATGTGCTTGTCATTGATGTTCACACCCTGCGAGCGGTAAACCTTCTGGGCTTCATTGACCAGATAGCGCTGCACAGCTTCACGGCCTTGCAGCTCGAGCAATTCTTGAGGGTTTGCGCTGCCATCGGTCAATTGCTGACCGGCCATCACCCGCTCACCGTTTTCAATTCTGATACGAGCGTTGTGAGGCACAACCAGCTCGCGCTCCTGGCGATCTTCCTGGCTAACGATAATCCGGTCACCCTGAATGAACGCTTTCCCGGTCAGGCGTGTCACAATCTGAGCACCACTCGGCCCTTCAGCGATCACCTGTCCTTCGTAGACTTCACTCTCGTTGCTGATGGTTGGGCTAAAGCCACGACCCAACGGATATTCATCAGTGTAGACATCGGTTGAGACAATCCGAATGGTGCGTACCCCTTCTTCATCACGGATAATCTGGGCCACACCATCAATTTCGGCCAGCAGGGCTTTCCCTTTCGGTACCCGCGCCTCAAAAATTTCCTGGACACGGGGCAAACCCTGGGTAATGTCATCGGCTGAAGCAACACCACCGGTATGGAAGGTACGCAACGTGAGCTGGGTACCCGGTTCACCAATCGACTGCGCCGCGATGATACCAACGGCCTCACCGATTTCAACCAGTTTACCGGTGGCCAGGTTACGACCATAGCAGAGCCGACACAGCCCGTGTTCTGCCTGGCAACTCAGCGGTGAGCGCACAAAGACCGACTCTTGGCCACTGGCGATAATAGCAGCGGCTAATTCCTCATCAATTTCGGTATTGCGGTCGGCAATAAGCTCACCTGTCTCTTTGTGATAGATTGGCGCAGCCAGGATACGACCCAACATACGTACCTGGAGCTTCTCCATCAGCTCGCCATCATCAGCGCTATGGAGCCACAGGCCTTCTTCGGTACCGCAATCCTCGATGGTGATGATCACATCCTGCGCTACATCAACCAATCGGCGGGTCAGATAACCGGCATCGGCAGTACGAAGCGCTGTGTCGGCCAGACCCTTCCGGCCACCGTGGGTTGAAACGAAGTAGTCGAGCACCGAGAGACCTTCACGGAAGTTCGCTTTGATCGGCAGCTCGATAATCCGACCGGTAGGATCAGACATCAAACCACGCATACCGGCCATTTGTGAAATCTGGTTGATGTTACCACGTGCACCAGAGGTAGACATCATTGCCACCGGCCCAAAGGGGTTTAGATTTTCTTTGACTGCGTTAATAGTCTGCTTGGTGGCTTCCTGCCAGATTCGCACGATTTCCTGGTAGCGTTCTTCTTCGGTAATCAGACCACGGCGGAACTGCTTTTCGACATCGGCTACCAGTTGCTCGGCTTCACGGACAATATCGTACTTCTTGGCCGGCACTTCGATGTCATCGATAGCGATAGTCATACCACCCAACGTCGCATAGCGGAAGCCAAGGGCCTTGATCCGGTCAGCCTGTTGGGCCGTCATTTCAGAACCATAGATACGAGCCAGTTCCTGAACGTGCTTATTACCGTGCGAGGCACGGACTTCATTGAGCTGGGATTCGTTCAGGTTACGCAAGTTCGTGTAGTACTGATAGCAATCGGCAATGATCTCTTTAAGACCTTTCTTATCGATCAAGCGATTGCGGAAACGGAGCGGCGGTTGCAGCTCGTTGTTGAGCAAGATACGCCCAATTGTCGTTTCAATCAAGATACGCGGAGTGCCATCAGCGGCTGGTGGCAGTTCGCGTACCGGACGGTCGCTTTTGCCAGAGATCGTACCATTCATTCGTACCCAGATCGGGGCCTGGATATCGATCAGGTGCTTCTCGTAGGCCAGCATTGCCTCATCGATAGAAGTAAAGCGCTTGCCCGACCCTTTTGCACCGTCGCGGACCATCGTCAGATAATAACAACCCAACACGATGTCTTGCGAGGGAGTAATAATCGGTTCGCCGTGGGCAGGACTGAGCAAATTATATTTGCTCAGCATACGGGTTCGCGCTTCCTCCTGCGCCTTCCGCGAGAGTGGTACGTGCACCGCCATCTGGTCACCGTCGAAGTCGGCGTTAAACGCGGCACAAACGAGTGGATGAAGTTGAATTGCCGAGCCTTCGATCAATTTCGCCTCAAACGCCTGAATCGAGAGACGGTGCAACGAAGGCGCCCGGTTGAGCAAGACGAGATAGTCTTTAATCACCTCTTCGAGCGCATCCCAGACTTCAGGGCGAACACGCTCAACGGCGCGTTTGGCATTCTTGATGTTGTGGGCAACACCGCGTTCGACGAGGCGACGCATCACAAAGGGCTTAAACAGCTCAAGGGCCATCTTCTTGGGCAAACCACACTGATGCAGTTGCAGATTTGGCCCGACCACAATGACCGAGCGACCAGAGTAATCGACGCGCTTGCCGAGCAGATTCTGGCGGAAGCGGCCCTGCTTCCCCTTGAGCATATCACTCAGGCTCTTGAGGCGGTGCTTGCCTTTGCCGCTCACTGCTCGACCGCGACGGCCATTATCGATCAGCGCATCAACTGCTTCTTGCAGCATGCGCTTCTCGTTGCGCACAATGATTTCCGGTGCATTGAGTTCAATCAGCCGCTTTAGCCGGTTATTGCGGTTAATGACACGGCGATAAAGATCGTTCAGATCGCTTGTCGCGAAACGGCCACCGTCGAGCTGCACCATTGGGCGCAGATCGGGAGGGATCACCGGCAGCACGGTAAGGATCATCCATTCAGGGCGATTGCCACTTTTACGGAACGCTTCGACGACGCGCAAGCGCTTGGTCGCCTTCTTGCGTCGCTGACCCTGTGAGGATTGAATTTCGGCCTGTAACTCTTCGGCCAGCTTATCGAGGTTGACGGTCTTCTCGATCAACTCTCGAATCGCACCTGCGCCCATATCAGCGCGGAAGACGCCAGGAGCGATCTCGCGCAACTGACGGTATTCGGTTTCATTGATAATACGGCCAACCTTGAGGTTATTGAGCTGTTCGAGCTTTTCTTTCTCCTCGCGCATCAGATTATCGAGTTCGCGCTGGAGACGCTCTTGCAGTCGCTCTTGCTCTTGAGTAGCCTCATACGCCTTGCGCTCGCGTTCGGCGTCGGTGAGCATCTCAGCATCGGCCAGATCACGACGGCGGCGCTCTTCGAGGACATCAAGCTCTTGCTCAACCAATTCATCGAGCTGATCAAGCGTGCGCTCGTTGATGAGTTCACCCTCTTCAACAATCGTCACGCCACGGAAGATAATATCTTCGTCGGCCAGCGTGCCACTCAGCTCCTCCAAACGCTCACGCAGTTGTTCAGCTTCGCTGGCAACCTCATCACGAAGACGGTGATATTCCTCTTCGATCTGGCGCTGTGCGCTGCGTTGCGCCGTTTCCATACCGCCGAGGTCTTGCGTCAGTTGAGTGCTCAACTCGATCCGTTTTTCTTCAGCCTGTTTCTGAATCTTCTGGCGGCGAGCAGCGTACTCCTCTTGGATCATCTCACGAGCGACCTGTAGCATATCTTCTTTTACCTCGACAATAATGTACGAGGCAAAGTAGAGCACACGCTCCAGATTTCGCGGTGAGATGTCGAGCAAGAGACCAAGCCGGGATGGCGTACCCTTCACGAACCAGATGTGGCTGACAGGCGAAGCCAGCGTGATATGCCCCATCCGTTCACGGCGCACCTTGGAACGAGTGACTTCGACACCACATTTATCGCAGACGACACCTTTGTAGCGTACACGTTTGTATTTACCGCAGAAGCATTCCCAGTCCTTGGTTGGACCAAAGATACGTTCGCAGAACAGACCATCACGCTCGGGTTTAAGCGTGCGATAGTTAATCGTCTCAGGCTTCGTAACTTCCCCGTGCGACCACGATAAAATATCTTGGGGTGAGGCGAGACTAATCCGTATAGCGTTGAAGTCGTTAATTTCCAACATGTGGGCTTACTCCTGTAGCGGGAGAATATCACCAATCTCCAGCATGTACTATCAGCCACAACAGTGCTCGTATGAGCGAAGGTCCGTTTCATCTATCTGGCAGGCAGTGCTACCCATCAGACAGACGCCTCAGATTAGGGAAGAAAGCGACTCTGATACTGTCGTTACCAACAACTTTCCCCTCAACCTGCATAGCGACGAGAAGAACCGCCGTGTATGACGAGGCGAGTAGTGCGTATCTGAACATTCTCCTCAGATCAGGGCAACGTCACAAACGGACCACAACCCTCATCACAGTCCATACCTCTTCCGCTACCAACATACGCGGAAGAGGTATAACATTCAGAAACACGCTCAGAACTCACCACGTTCCATACCGCTCAGGTTAATACCCTCCAGGGCACCGATGTCGCTGTCGAAATCATCACTCAGCTCAACCGGCTTCTCATCGGCACTCAACACTTCGACACTGAGACCAAGGCTCTGCAATTCCTTAATCAGCACCTTGAAGCTCTCGGGCACACCGGCTTCCTGGATCGGTTCACCCTTCACGATAGCCTCGTAAGTCTTGACGCGACCAACCACATCGTCTGATTTCACGGTCAGCATCTCTTGCAACGTGTAGGCAGCACCGTAGGCTTCAAGTGCCCAGACTTCCATCTCACCGAAGCGCTGACCACCAAACTGCGCCTTACCGCCGAGGGGCTGTTGGGTCACCAGACTGTAAGGGCCGGTTGAGCGTGCGTGAATCTTATCTTCGACGAGGTGAGCAAGCTTGAGCATATACGCATAGCCCACCGTCACCGGATTATCGAATTTCTCGCCGGTACGGCCATCGTAGAGCGTAATCTTGCCATCGGCCGGCAGACCCGCCTGTACCAACAGCTCTTTGATCTGATCCTCACGAGCGCCATCGAACACAGGCGTAGCCACGCGGAAGCCGAGACGGGCCGCAGCCCAGCCCAGGTGTGTTTCCAGAATCTGCCCAATGTTCATACGCGACGGCACACCGATGGGGTTCAGAATAATATCTACTGGGCGGCCATCGGGTAGGAACGGCATATCTTCAATTGGCAGGACCCGTGACACCACACCCTTATTTCCGTGGCGACCGGCCATTTTGTCGCCAGCGCTGATCTTTCGCTTCTGACACAGCAAGACTCGCACCGTCTGGTTCACACCAACCGGCAATTCAGCACCTTCACTGCGCGAGAAGACTTTGACATCGATCACCTTCCCGCGCACGCCGTTTGGTACGCGCAGCGAGCTATCTTTGACTTCACGAGCCTTCTCACCAAAGATTGCCCGCAGCAAGCGCTCTTCAGCGGTGAGATCGGTTTCGCCTTTCGGTGTAATCTTGCCAACCAAAATATCATTTGGCTGCACTTCAGCGCCGATATAGATGATACCGCGCTCATCAAGATTCCGCAGGCTCTCTTGACCGACGTTGGGAATATCGCGGGTAATCTCTTCAGGGCCGAGTTTGGTATCGCGAGCTTCCACCTCGTACTTCTCGATGTGGATTGAGGTAAAGATATCTTCGCGTACCAACCGTTCACTGACAAGGATGGCGTCCTCGAAGTTACCGCCTTCCCACGGCATATAGGCCACCAAAACATTCTGACCAAGGGCCAGTTCACCTTGATCGGTACTTGAGCTATCGGCAATCACCTCACCAGCCTTGACCCGCTGACCACGAACCACTGCCGGACGCTGATTGATGCAGGTATCCTGGTTACTGCGCATAAACTTGCGCAGACGGTATTCAGTACGATTCCCGTCATCTTCCTCAATCACGATTCGGTCGCTGGTGGCACTGACCACCACGCCATCACGACGGGCGACAACCACCTGACCACTATCGCGAGCAGCGCGGTATTCCATACCGGTACCGACGATGGGCGCATCGGGGCGCAGTAATGGCACCGCTTGCCGTTGCATGTTCGATCCCATCAGCGCACGGTTCGCATCATCGTGCTCGAGGAAGGGGATCAACGACGTAGAGACACTCACCACCTGCTTGGGTGACACGTCCATGTAATCAACCCGTTCCACCCGTTCGGTGACGAAATCTTCGCCGAAGCGACACGAGACAGTCGTTTCAAGGAAGCGGTTATGCTGATCGAGTGGAGCGTTTGCCTGCACAATAACGAAGCGATCTTCCTCATCAGCACTGAGGTAATCGACCTCTTGCGAGACGACCGGACGAATCTTGATATGCCTGATCGGCAATTCGACAATCCGTTCGGCCAGCGCACGATTAATCTCGGTACCAGCTTCAGCGATCAGCTCATCGGTATTGGGATCAACGATGTCTTCACGCAGGATCTGACCACGCAGGAGACCAATAGTGATCTGGCGGGCAATCTGATCATCTACCCTTGTCCCTTTGGCGGCAATCAGATCGCCGGTACGCAAATCACGCACGTCGCGCAGCAGGATGCCCTTTTCCTTCCAGACATGGGCGTTATCAATGCTGTTATACACCTTGCGATAAGGTGTTTCGAGAAAGCCCATCTCATTGACACGGGCAAAGGTTGACATCGTACCGATCAGACCGATGTTCGGCCCTTCTGGAGTCTCGACTGGGCAGATACGCCCGTAGTGCGAGTGGTGTACGTCGCGCACCTCAAAGCCGGCGCGGTCACGCGAAAGACCACCAGGACCAAGGGCAGAAAGCCGACGTTTGTTGGTCAGCTCAGCCAGTGGATTGGTCTGATCCATAAACTGGCTCAACTGCGAACCACCAAAAAACTCGCGCATTGCGGCTACAACCGGCCGGATATTGATCAATCCATTGGGAGTAGAGCTCGCCGGATCCTGGAGCGACATACGCTCTTTCACCACCCGCTCGAGACGGAGCAAACCAACCCGGAACTGCTGTTGAATCAGCTCGCCGACGGTGCGTACCCGTCGGTTACCGAGATGGTCAATATCATCGGGACGCCCGTGACCATTATTGAGCAAAATAAGCTGCTCAACAATGCGGAAGATGTCACGCGGCAGCAACACCCGCACACTGAGGTCGGGAGCTTTTGCGTTGTCGCGACGGGCATCACGTTCCCAGAGATTCTTATTCAGCTTGTAGCGTCCAACCTTCGCCAGATCATAGCGGCGTGGATTGAACAGCAGCGACTCAATCAGCGAACGAGCATTCTCTAGCGTTGGCGGATCACCAGGACGGAGCCGCTTATACAGTTCCAGCAATGCCTCTTTGGCATTCCGCGAAGGGTCTTTATCGAGGGTCGCATGGATATACTGATGTTCGAGCACCGTATCGACATGGCGGAACAACTCGATAATCTGGTCATTATGACCATACTTGTCGAGTTCGTTATCCGGCACCCAGCGCCCCTGACCATTCTCTTCGGCCTGCCAGGCCATAATCGCACGCAGCAGAATCGTCACCGGAATCTTGCGCTTGCGATCAACCTTCACGCTGATAACATCGCGCTTATTCGTCTCGAATTCAAGCCAGGCGCCACGATTAGGGATCAGTTTCGCCGTATGGAGTGCCCGCCCACTGGTAGGGTCTTTCTCATCTTTGAAATAGACACCAGGAGAGCGGATCAACTGTGAGACCACCACCCGTTCGGCACCATTGTACACAAAGGTACCGTTATCAGTCATCATCGGGAAATCGCCGAGAAAGATTTCGGACTCCTTGATTTCACCGGTGGTCAGGATACGCAATTCAACCTTCACGCGCAGCGGAGCGGCGTAGGTCAAATCGCGCTCACGGCACTCGAATTCATCGTAGCGCGGCTCACCAAACGTATAGTCACGGAAGTGGAGTTCAAGGTTTTTTCCGGTAAAATCGGTAATGGGCGAAATCTCATCAAAGAGTTCGCGCAGCCCCTCCCGCTTGAACCATTCAAAACTCTTGAGCTGAGTTTCAATCAGTAATGGCAGATCGATGGCATCTTTAATGCGGGCGAACGAGCGACGCTCAATCCGGCGCGACCGACGCCCATCGGCGCCCGGGTCGATCGGGGCGATCAACGGCTGAAGAACCACGCTCTCAATCAACGGGGGCATACGCACCTCTCTCTGTATAACGCTTACGGTTCAGCACACGGTGTTGCGTTCGACGTTGCAAAAAACATAAATAGCCAACCTGCGGCACTACCCATCAGCGGGCCGCAGGTGGACTGCTCCGGCACATCGTTTGTTTTAAAATTGTATTGCCCCACACGGGGACGTCCTACCATTCACACTGCTTACGTCGTGCGCATAATATAGATCGCGAATAACGATGATACCACAACTATGGAAGAAGAGCAAGGGGTTTTTGCCAGTTTCATGAAAAGAGATACATGAGAGTGGGTAGTGAGCCGGCCTTCGTCCCCCGTCCTTACCACTGGTGAGAAAGAGGCTGAGGTAAGGTGAGAGAGCTTCTCCGCGTGCATCTCGGTGCGCAACGGGGAAACGGGTTCTGGTCATAGCCTTTCATCTCATCGCAACAGGAAGCTGCGCACCTCCACAGATACGGAAGACGGATTGGGAATCTCGATGAGGGTACGACGTTCTATCGAGTACAAACCGGTAATAGAAATATTCTTGTGTGTCATCCTCGATGAAGTGTAGAGGACTGTACTCTCGACTGATCAGGAGTACATCGCAAACGCTCTGCTACACGTCGATCCGGCTTCAGCGAGTCTGAGCAAATGTAACCTTTTTCCCATATTCAACGTATTGATAGCGTGCTACAATTCGACTGTGCTTGCATATAACCAGGGGAAACTGCTCTATGACAGCTCGGATCGTTGCCGTCAGTGGCCCACTCAGCGGTCGAATCTTTCCACTAGGCAATACACCGATCACCTTTGGCCGCTCACCAGACAATACTATCGTCATTACCAGTCAGCGTGCTTCGCGTCGGCATGCCGAGATCAGACGTGAAGGTGGGGTCTATCTCTTAATCGATTTGGGAAGTTCTAACGGTACCGTTTTGAACGGCCAACTCATTCAGCGTCAGATATTACGACCTGGTGATACTTTCGTTATTGGCGACGAAATATTCCGGTTTGAAGAGCCTGCCGGTGCCACGCTCGATCCAACGTTACCGGTTGGTTCAACACCAGCCGCCCCCGGCTGGTCGGCGCAACCATCGCCTGCACCGGCAGACGGCGGATTTCGCCTACCGCCTGTTCCGCCAGCTCCAGCACAGCCCAAACCACGACGTTTCCCGATCTGGCTGTTGATCGGTGGACTGTTTACCTGCATCATCCTGGCCGGAGCTGTCACCGGCGGCGTGATGCTGCTGAATCGGAGCGGTATCATTGCCGGTGGGAGCAACAATAGCAATAACAGCGGTGAAGGAAGTGGCATCTCTCCCTCGCCAACCACACCTCCACCAGCCATTCCTACCCGCGAGTTACCTGCAAATGCTGCCGATTGGACAATCCTGGTTTACCTTGACGGTGACAATAATCTGGAGGCAGATGCGCTCGACGACTTTCTCGAAATGGCCCGCGTCGGTTCAACCGAACGGGTACACATTGTTGTGCAACTGGATCGAATCCGATCGCCGGAAACCTGGGATGACGAGCGTTACGATAATTGGGAGGGAACGCTGCGCTTCCGGGTTGAGGCAGGTATGGAACCAACGCCGGATCATGCAGTTGCCGATCTAGGTGAGACCAACATGGGTGATCCAGCAACCTTAACCGACTTCCTTATCTGGGGCATTGAAAGCTATCCAGCCCATCGCTATGCCATTATTCTCTGGGATCATGGTGCTTCGTGGTTGGGAATTGCGAGTGATGACACCGACAACGATGTGCTCAATTTACCCGAAATCAGCTCAGCCTTCCAGACTGCTCTGAGTCGTACTCAGATCGGAGGGTTTGAACTGATCGGATTTGATGCCTGTCTGATGGCACAGATCGATGTCTTACAAACAGTTGCTCCTTACGGACGAGTCGCAGTGGCGTCAGCCGAATTGGAACCGAATAGTGGTTGGGCATGGGATGCATGGCTCGAACAACTGGTTGCCAACCCCGATCAAGATGGCTTCGCGATTGCACCGGTTATTGTCCAAACATATATGGATTCGTTTAAGGGTAGCAGAGCAGACGAAGTCACGCTGTCGGCATTCGACTTGTCACAAGTCAACAATATCGTGAATGGCATTGACACCCTGGCACAAACATTACAGCGTGAAGTGCAGCAGAGCTACAATGCGATTGGGCAGGCCCGTTCGTTCACCAACGTGTACGCACCGGCCTACTCAGAAGATTTCAATGCCATCGATCTGCCCCATTTTCTTACCCTCCTCCCCCAACAACGCGCTAGTAGCACGATAGTAGATCGAGCCAACCAATTACTACAAACCATTGAACAGGCGCGTATTGCGCACGGAGCAGGCAGGTATCATCGGGAAAGTGGTGGCCTCTCGATTTACTTCCCGCAACTGGCCGAACTCTATGCCGAGATGTACGAACGGGCTTCACCATTACCACGAGCGACAGCGTGGGAAGAATTTCTGCGCGCTTACTATCAAGCCGGTAGTGTCGCCGTGCAGCGCCCAACCATCAGCAATCTGGTCATCAACCGTGAGGTAGTGAGTGTCAATACACCGGCTCATTTGACCGGCACCGTTGCTGGCAGCGATATTGCTTACGTCTTTCAATTCATCGGCATTCCTAATGATCGGCGCGATACCGTTGATCTGATCCAGGTCGATTTCATCTACCCACCAGGAACTATTCCCGGCAATCAGGTACCAAACTGGGATGCTGGTGAGTATAATTTACGACTGAGCTGGGATGCAACAAGCTGGTACCTGAACAATGGGAAGGACTCGATTGAGGTGTTGCTTGGACCGATCAAGTATGGCTCTGAATTCTACGGTGTTGAAGGTATCTACACCTCAACAGCGACTGGAGAGAAGATCAATGCCGGTTTGATCTTTTCGATCCAGGGCAGTGAAGCACAGCTTGTACGAATCTGGGGCTTCCCCCGCAGCGCCGGTAAACAGGAACCGCAACCGTTTGAGCTAACACCACGCCCTGGCGATACCTTCACTGCCTACTACCGTTCGTACACTGACACCGGTAGTAAGCTAGAGGTTAATCGTTTCGAGGGCCAGACTATCACCTTTGGTGAAAAACCGCTCACAGCAGTACGTGCGCCTACACTCAACGGCAATTACGTGATGGGATTCCTGGTACGCGACATTTCCGGCAATTATCACTACGACTACGTTGATGTTTCAGTTAATAATGCCAACATAGCCACAAATCCCAGTACTGTGCTTGTACCACCCGGTGCCGCTCAGGCTGGTTTTCAGCGCTATGAAAGCAACCTGGGCTTTGCCATGGATTATCCACAATCCTGGCGTGCAACAGATACCGGCAACGATCGGATTATTTTCGCTCACCGTGAGATCGATGACGGTGTATACGTTGTGGTTGATGTCTACAAGTTCGTAGACGACGATCCAGCAACTGCTACCAGCATCCTGATGCGGGAATTGAAGCGCCTGGTCGAGCAAAATGGTGAACTGCGTGTCAATGAAACCGATTTCCGCATCTCTGGAATCAACGGGCTAAAGATCGAGTACGTCTATCCAAATCAACAAGGGAACAACAGTTACGTAGTTGCCATCGTGGCTACCAGCCCCACAACCGGATGGACGTACCTGATCATGTTTGAAGCACCGGAAGATAAGTTTGACGATCAGCTTGATCTCTTCAATGCCATGCTCGCAAGTCTCGTCATTGGGTAGTGAAAAACTACGCAGCGAGGAAGGAACGAACCGTGGGGGGGCAACAGCAACGGGAAATTGGCGCACAACTCGGAGCGGTAAAGACGATACCAGAAGTTGGTGCACTGAGGGCCTGTCTCCGAATGGGGGTTGCCGGAGGTTATACACCAGCAACGCTCATCCAACTGACCCAAACGTTAAGCTATGCAACATTGGCCGAAGGAGGATCGGTGTTGGTCGCTGGCGCCAAGGGTGGCCATTGGGCTGATCTGGTGCTGCAAGACATTGCATTGCCGATTCAGCGCAGCAACCTGGTTACCAACGGTACGGGAGTCGCACTGATTGGAATCGGCCCGCGCTACGGCTATGCCCTAGTTGCAATTCCGATGGAACCACTCGAACGCGATGCCGATTTGCAATTGTACGATGCCCAATGGAGTTGTGCACCTGAAGACCTGCTTGCGATCGGTGAATTGCTCGACGGTGCTATTCCAATCCTGCAGCGAGCTGCCTTACTGCGTTTACAACCACCCCCATCTAGCTTGCTCTTGCACATTGCTAATCAGGCACTCGACTTTGCCGCTCGTCAGCATGTAACGCTTACGCTGGCAAATCGTTCGCTCAACGATCGTCTGCGCAACCATGAAGATCAAACGCACATGATCGTCCACGACATGCGGGCGCCACTGCATACGTTGCTCATCAGTCTGAAGGCACTGCAACGGCAGGGGTTTGATCCAAATGCTCATCAGGAATTGCTGGGAGTTGCGCAGGAGAGCGCAACCTACCTGCTCAGCCTGGTCAACACCGTGCTCGATTCAGCACGGCTTGAAACCAGTAGCTGGTCATTACAGTTGCAACCTACGAATCTAGTCAACCTGATCAAAACCGTTTGCGATCCTCTTCGGCAACTGTCCCATATCGATCACCCACAGATACGGGTTGAAATACCCGCTGAGCTGCCTATTGTGCCCGTAGACGCTCATTTGATTGAACGGGTACTGACCAACCTGATTTCAAATGCGATGAAGTTTACCCCTGCAGGCGGTGAGGTACGAATAACCGCACAAGTAACAAACAACGGACACAGTGTTGAAATCCGGGTCAGCGATACTGGTCAAGGTATTCCTGCCGAAGCCCAGGCTCACATCTTTGAACGCTTTTACCAGGCCCGTGACCATGATCGTCGGCAAGGCACCGGTTTGGGTCTCTACTTTTGCCGGCTGGCTGTGGAGGCCCATGGTGGCAGTATCTCACTGGAGAGCGAAGTTGGACGAGGCAGTACCTTCATTGTCCAACTGCCTGTGCGTGTGTAGTGTAGCAGGAGCACGGCAGCGCCATGCCCCTGCTCAACTTGATACGAACATATCACGTACCACACGGCTCCCATTGCAGATGACCGACATATTTGTGAGATACGTTACCCCGGTCATCAAGAGCAAACAGATAGAGCCAACCGTTATCGAGGAGTTGCCGAACCTGCTCGTGCTTTGCGATGATTGAAGTCATTGCATCGATTGGCGCTTCAATCAACACGTGTAAACGGAGTGGTTCGTGCACATACTTCGCGCCATCGTGAACCGATTGCCACGGCAATCCCACCCGCAAATCACCTGAGTTGCCTTCTAAGACGCCGAGCGTCCCGACAACGTTGTGCAGCGTTTTGTTGCCACTGCCGAAGACTCGATTATCAACTGTTGAACCATAGTATTGGAGGTTGATCCAACTGGCAACAATCATAGGCGCTGTCATAATAAGCTCCAGGACGCTGAAATCGGTATCCTGCTGCCAGTTGTATGAATGGAGAAAGGCCCGCCCATCCAGCTTAATGCCCGTTGTATGATCGCGTGGCGCAACAATAAACGCGGCACATCCAGCCAATCCCCACTCTGGGCGCACCTGCGACCAATCTTTACTCCGATGGCGAACTAAATCATCAAGTTTATTGTTGCGGTCGAGCTTAAGCAGGACCGCTCGTTCAGCACGGGCCAATCGTCCGGCTGCGGCTAGGTCGGCTTCCAGTTGTTTGAGGTCAGTAGCATGACTATCCGGGATGGTATGTTTATCGAAAATGATAATATCATCGGTCGTAGTATCGTGCAGACCGGCAACAAATATCGTGTCATCGGGAATGATAATCCCTTGTTCGCGCAATTTGATACGCACAGCCGGATCGTTCAAGATGCGCACTGCAACTCGCACATTAGCCTCACCAGTGTGCCCACCACACGCGCCACAATCGAGAGCGGTAGCATGCGGATTGTTCACTGTCGTTGAACCGTGACCGGTCAGTAACACAATACGGGCGAAATTATCAGTCAATGACATTGCCTTGAATGCACCCGCTGCTGCCGCCACGCGCTGCTCGACTGACATGCCGGTAGTGCGACCATCAATAATTCGTGGATCAAGACTGGGCGCCACGTGCGCACGAGTTTTCGCATCCAGACCAAACTGTGCTGGATGTGGGACCGGTCGAGTTATTCCGAGCGTATCTAATAATAACTTCCGCACGTAGGCAAGACCAACCGGTCCAACGAAGCCGAAGCAGGAGACTGGCCCAAACTTGAACATGCGCCAGGCCTTGGCAACCCGCTGATTCATTGCTCGTTTCGCTACAATTGCTGCCACTTCCTGCTCTGGTTTGCCCTCAACCGTCTCAGCAATCACAAACTGCGGAGTCAGCAGTACCGGGCACTGCGCACCACCATGAACCTCTGCCAGAGGAACATACTCGATTGGAAAACCGAAAAATCCGGCAAAACCAATCGTTTCGATCTCACTGCTTACCGTTTCAAGTGCCCGTCGGAAGACCTCAGAACGTACATCGATACAGAATGCTGCTTGAACGCGCTTGCGTTGCCTTTGTTGGACAACAGTGGCAGTCTGTTTTGAACCGAGTTGAGTGAAGAGCTGACGCTGATACGATTTCTCGAAGGCCCGTTGAAGCAGAATGTCACCTGCCAGTGCACGCTGAACGTGTTCCGCCAGACGTACATCACTCAATTCCTGCTTTCGCTTATGCCATGCCTCTGCAAGGCCTTTCCCTGCCAGGCTTTTCCAAAGAGCAACTTCCCAAACAATTCGGATCGCCAGCAGATCGGTGAGCGTACTGTCTTCACCACCGTAGAGTTCGGCATTCCAGCGTAGATAACGGGCATAGCTGGCCCAGCCGTGAATTGTTATCAGAAGACGATGTAGATAGGGCTCCAATCCGTCGTCGGGGATTTGTAATATCTTCACCGCTGCCACAATCGTCTCGAGGGCAGTCTCTGGGAATTCTTGCACCGTCTGCCGAAACTGGCGTAATCCTCTCACCTGAGCACTGCGGTCATAAATAGCCTCGGCTCGCCACGCAGAATAGGCCGGCAGATGTGCCCATGGCGAGCGCCAGTAAGACTGACCAAGGTCGAAGTATGCTCCAGCCCAGGTGGAAATAGCGTCGGTAACGACATCTGCCCAATTGACACTGGTCAGCGTAGAAGCTATATCAGCGATGGTAGGTAGCACTGGGCATATCGGTTCAGTGGTATCACTCAATGCAAATGTCTTAAGCTCGGCGACACTTGTCAGCGCATGCGGTAATGAAGCACTTTCCGCAATCGCTGCAGAAAGATCGGCATCAGTTATCCGTCCATCTCTGATGAGCTGCGCATAGAAGACACGTGGAGCTGTCATTCTTGCTCCCGCCCGACGGATCAGAAGCTGGGCTGCGGTCATGAACGGCTTGTCTGCTAGGCCAAGGTATGGATTAACAGCCACAAAGTTGCGCAACGGCCACAAGGGTGCAATTCGTTGTTCAGCACGCTTAACAGCAGAGACGATTGTGTTGACGGTAACTCCATGCGTAGGTAGCGTTACAGCGGTCTGAGAACCGATCTGCATTTCAGTCACACTCATTGGTATTGCCTCCATAAGATATACAAACTAACGAGCCAGACGCAACGTATCGAGCAGACGGTCAAACAGCGTGTTAGCATAAAAGCCGTTCTTAAGATGCACGTAGAACGCACGCCAGGCAGGGCGATTCACCAATGCCGGCAAATAAGCACTCAAGATAACTACGACAGCAAACACTGCCACTGCTACCCATACCACAATGAGGACAGGCGGATTCAGTGTCGGATAAACGGCTACTGCCCGACCAAGCAGTGCTTCTGCCAGCACTTCTAGCACGAAGAAAGCAACCGTTACTAAGATGGCCATCGCGGTCGTGCGACTGATAACGTACAACGGTGCCCTACCAGTGTTACCCTTCACTATCAGATAGGCAACGGCAATCATAAAGATCGTAACCATTGCCGTTTCAGCCGGTCGTTTCGTGAGGTCAATACCCATTGCAGTGGCAACGGCTAGAAAGATTGCCGTTGCTAACGCAATATTAGCCAGCAGTGCCAGAGGGTGAGGAACCTTGTCGAGCCGCTGTACACCGGTATTCCGAACGTATTCGATAATACTCCCTGATGAGAGAAAGGCGTGAGCTTTGTAGCAAGAATGGGCAATGAGATGCATAATGGCAACCGTATGGGCACCAAATCCGCATAGCATGAGCATGAAGGCCATGTGAGCAGCACTTGAGTAGGCCAACGACACCTTAACGCTGCTCTGCGTAATCATTGACGATGAGGCAAAAATAGCGGTGAAGCCACCAATGACGATCAGAAAGATCGACGCTGGTGTTGACAGAAACACTACCTCTCCAAAACGCACAACCAAGAAAATACCAGCGTTGAGTAGACCAGCGTGGAGCAGAGCCGACACCGGCGTAGGCGTCTCCATCACTTCTAGCAGCCAACCGTGAAATGGGAACATCGCCGATTTCAATGAAGCAGTAATGGCGATAAGGATAGCCGCTGTCGCAGCACCATTCGGAATATTCCCGCTTGCCAGTGCATTGATGGCTGCGTCGCGGATCGCACCAATATCGGTGGTGCCAAAATCCTGAGACAGCAGGACAGCAGCGACAATCAGACAGAGATCGCCGACACGGGCCACGATAAATTTTTTCCGTGCTGCACGGATTGCACGTGGACGTTCAGGATAAAACACGAGCAATTCATGGAGCGCGAGGCTGGTACCGATCCAGGCCAACACCAATTGCCAAAGGTTGCCGGCCAATATCATTAAGAGAACGGCGCCGATTGTCAGGTAAAGACGGAGAAAAAACACTTTCTGTCGTGGATCGCCATCAAGATAGTTGCGGCTAAACTGGATTAGTAAGGTACCCAGCAAGATCACCAGCCACGATAGTAAGACACTCAGCGCATCAAAACGTATCTGAAGACCGATCTCACCGCTACCAATGATCGGACTCACCATCGGCCCCGACGTAAAAACAACCATCCCAATGCCGAGGAACAGCAGAAACGAGCCGATACCGATGAGACGGCCAAGCTGAAAGGTCAAATCAACCGAATGCAGTACATTGCTTGCTGCCAGGAGAGCCACCGCTATCAGCAATAGCGAGGGAAGATACCCCAACAGCGCTCCAGTCTGAACCAGCTCACTACCCATACCCTTGTTTCCTCCTTCACAATGATTTCGATGTTTCAATAGTATCATGGGAGTACCTGTCAGAAAAATATATGTATTTTCAAAAAACATTCTTTTTAACAGAACAAATAAATCCAGCCCAATTGTTCGGCTTCCTGCATAGCGAAGGAAGAGCAACGCCGGACAAACAGCAGTCTACAGCGCCTGGAATGACCGGGGCTGTTCGACGTTTTCATCCCAACCGGCAGCGGTGAGGTAGAGAGAAAAGAGGAAATGCGGAGGGAGGAAAGAGGGAGATTAGGAGAAACCCCGCACTGCACTCCTCCGTTCTCTGCTCGAGAGCGAGAGGAGGGGCTGGCGGGAAGATAAGGGAGTCATTCTCTTCCCTGAGCAGAGGATGGGAGCTGGGAGAAAGGTATGGGAAAAGAGGAATTCCACGCTCGTTTCTTTTACAGATTGCACAAAACTATCTCATCTGGCATACTGAGAGCTATGGTCAACGGTAGGAAATACCGTAAGAACGGGAATGAACGCGAACAGGCATCTGTCTAGGAAACTCTGTAAGCGCCTATCCGAAAACTCGTCGTCACGTCACAACGGTGAAACCGGTTGATGAGTAAAACACGATGGTCGATCAGCCTGGTACCGATGGCGTCGCACAGTGAGGCAGAACAACGCTTTGCCACCACGAGGTAAACCCTGACCAAAGGACACAGCTCCACTGCGCCCCGACCGATATACGCCGACAGATGGAGAATGGTATCGTTGGGCACCACGAGCGCAACCCTAGGCTCGCATGACCTGTACCTATGAAGCCACATTACCGTAGAAGTGGTTCTCACACCACGCCCTTCCGCCAACAGGAGTTTCGGATCGACGCTACGTCTTCGTTCCGATGGAGAGAATTATGTTGAATTATCACCATCTTCGCTACTTCTGGATTGTCGCCCACGAAGGCAACCTGACACGTGCTGCACAGAAGTATAACATTGCCCAATCAGCCCTCTCAATGCAGATAAATGCCCTTGAAGAATTTCTCGGCCAACCCCTATTTGAACGGGTCGGTCGGCGACTCGTTTTAACTGAAGCCGGTCACATCGCGTTAGACTTTGCCGATGCGATCTTTGCTAAGGGTGAAGAGCTACTCGCTACATTTGGCCGACTTGCGGAGTCGCACCAAAAGACCTTGCGCGTTGGCGCCTTAGCGACTCTGTCGCGCAACTTTCAAGTAGGCTTTCTTCGTCCGTTGTTCGCCAATCCCGAGATCAAGGTCATCGTTCGTTCGGGAACCCTTGAAGAACTGCTCGGCAGTCTCAAGCTTTACGATCTAGATGTTGTTCTGGCAACCGGGATTCCTTTTAGTGATCAGACCACACCGTGGATTGTCCACGTCATCGACACACAACCGGTTGGTTTGATCGGACAACCGCATCCAAACCGTTACCGTCAAACCCTGGCAGAATTGTTACAAAGCGAGCCAATAATAGTTCCTTCGCCAGAATCGACGATACGAACTGGTTTTGATGCGTTCGTCCATCGCCTGAATATCCAACCAAAGATCGTCGCCGAGATTGATGACATGGCAATGTTACGTCTCGTAGTACGCGAACATCACGCTCTGGCGGTTATTCCACCAATCGTAGTGAAAGATGAGCTAGAGACCGGCATGGTGGTCGAATATGCCGAACTACCAGACCTTGTAGAAACCTTTTGCGCAATCACCCTGGCACGTCGGTTTCCCAATCCTCTGCTAAGCCTGGTTTTACCGAAGACCGCTGCTTCAGAACCGGGAAGCAGTGACCTTTCCTTACCAACATAAAGGAACATCTATGAAATACTGGCTCTTTTTACTCATCGCCATTCTCACCGAAGTCGTTGCTACTTCGGCGCTCAAAGCCAGCGCCGGTTTTACTCGCCTTTTACCCTCATTGATTGTCGTAATTGGCTATGCTATCTCGTTCTACGCAATGTCACTGGCTCTCGAAGCCATTCCGGTAGGTATCGCCTACGCAGTCTGGTCAGGGATCGGTATCGTCCTGATCACGGTTGCAGCCTGGATCCTTTACGGCCAACGTCTCGATCTATGGGCAATGATTGGCATTGGTTTTATTATTGTCGGGGTCATCATTTTGAATCTTTTGTCAAAAGTTGAAGTCCGTTAATCATCAAAAATTCATTGATCACAACAATATAGAATGCTACAATATTGGCACCGAATAATCGTTTTCAGGCTGCCACATGATGGTAAAAGATACAGTCTTACAACTGGCGATCAGGCTGCTGGCTAAGGGCCGCATGTTTCCTACCAATCTTACGCCACAAACACATGTTCAAACCCTGATCGAGCAGCTTCATCCGCTGGCGCCATCAACCCCGTTCATTCGCCTCGGGCCATCAGGTGATGGCGGGTATCTCGTCCCCGACGATCTGGAAGGCATAACAACTTGTTTCTCTCCCGGCGTTGGTCAGATTGCCGATTTTGAGCAAGACTGTGCACGGCGGGAGATGACCATCTTTATGGCCGATGCCTCTGTTGAGGGACCGCCCTGCCCACATCCGGCCTTTCGATTTAGCAAGCGCTTTCTCGGTGCGTTCACAGACGGTCAGTATATCACGCTGGCCGATTGGGTACATCAATCGCTACCGCCACAGGAGAACGGTGATCTCTTACTGCAAATGGACATTGAGGGTGCAGAGTACGAGGTAATTCTGGCAACACCGGTCGAGTTACTACACCGTTTTCGGATTATTGTGGCTGAATTTCATCATCTCGATCAATTATGGAACAAATGGTTCTTTCTCTTCGCCAGTCGCGCCATCGAGAAATTATTACAAACCCATGCCTGTGTTCACATTCACCCGAATAATCGACGTGGTGCAGTCACTATTGGTAATATTACTATTCCGCGTACCATGGAATTTACCTTTTTACGACGTGATCGGTTGAAAGAACATCAATTTCGGAGCGACTTTCCGCATCCACTCGATGCCGATAATACCACACGTCAGGCATTGTCACTACCAAAGTGTTGGTATCGCAGTACAACATCATCGAAAAACAGTATAAATCAGGACACGATCTAAAGTGCGTCAAATCTTCGATAATACCTGCTGGGAAGCGCACCGATCTTGCGACCACAGTACCAAAAGCCGCCCGTGCACAAAATCAGAGGCTTCAATGTTTTCACCCAAGAGAGACATGCCCGAAACTTATTGTAAACATTGCTCGCAATAGGATTCATCGGGCATGCCACAGAGCTGCCAGCAGTCTACAATGCGCACACAAGCGTTGATCTTGAAATAACGAGGAGGTCAATTCGTGTTGAGCCGAGGTCTTCGCATTGTAAGTTTTCTGACCGGTCTCTGTCTTATCCTCTTTGTTCATAACGATCCACCATTCACCCACCCACTCCTTGCCCAAACCGACCAGATGCAACGGGTAATTGAGCTAACGAATGAGATACGGATGGCAAATGGCCTGTCACCACTGAAACGCAACGACAACTTACAGCAGGCAGCGATCTACATCGTAGAGGACAACGCCAACCGCAATACCCTCTCACACATCGACAGTCTTGGGCGCAGTATCAGGCAGCGCTTTCCGGATTTTGGCTACTTCTATTCCGTAGCCGCTGAGAACCTGGCAGCCGGTTATAACTCGCCAGAGGAGGTGATCAATGGGTGGATGAGTAGCTCCGGTCATCGGGAGAATATCCTACGCACCGACTTGTGCGAAATCGGTGCCGGTTACACCTACCGTAGCGGCACAACCTACGGCCATTTCTGGTCGCAGACCTTTGGCTGCCGCTGGAATACCTATCCGGTGGTGATCAACGGCGAGGCAGCAGTCACAACATCGTCGACGGTAAACCTGTACATTTACGGTGCAGGATGGGCGGAGCAGATGCGGCTGAGTAATGATGGGAGTACCTGGACGGAATGGCGACCATACGCCACCGAATACACCTGGACACTGGCAGCAGGAGATGGAGTGCGCACCGTTTTCGTGGAGATTCGGCGTGGAACGACCGTCTACCAGGCAAGTGATACCATTGTGGTACAAAATAACACACCACCGCCATCACCCAGCAACCTGCGCCAGACCGGGAGCACTGCCACCAGCATTACCCTCGCCTGGCAGGACAACGCCAGTACCGAGAGCGGCTTTTACCTTTACCGCTGGAACGGTAGTACCTGGAAGCGAATTGCCACCCTGGGAGCGAATGTCACTACCTATACCGATACCGGCCTGAGTTGCGGTCAGAGCTACCGCTATCGGGTAAGCACGTACAACACTGCCGGAGAGTCGGGAGTCACAGAGTTGATCGACGCAAGGACCAATCCCTGCTCAAGTAGTCTAAACCGGGTGTATATCCCGCTCGTAATACGATGACGCCCCAGCGGCAACCGCACACCAATTCAGAAACCGGCGCACTTGGGAATATCCAGGCGCGCACTGCACCAGGACCGAGAGAGTTCTTGCCACACGCCAGGCAACCGATTCGCAAGAACGAGACGACCGCACGCTGTGATTATCTGAGTGCACAACAAGGCGCCTGGTCTGCGGAAGGGTAGATAATCATCCAGGCGTAGCCGTATCGGGTGTTCTTGTAAGTGATAATCCGGTCAGATGAATGAAACGGATTTGCCAAAGACGTTTTTCTTAGCGCCTACCCGAATACCTCGTTACCACATTACGACAATTGCAACCTGTCGGACAATGGATGCAACACGAGACACGGCCATCCTGTCGCCGACACAATCCTAGCGGATGAGGCGAAGGAACCCGTTGGTGCCTCACCCCTGCTCGGATTGCTACCGATCTGACAAAAGGGCACCAGACAATGCCCTGCATTTCCCACGACAGGATGGCTCGGAGTGGTTCTGCCGAGCTGTCCCCTAACGCCTTGAGGAAGCTCGATCAAAACGCTCGCTTCGCCGTAGCGCCAGTTTCGCCAGTGTTTCCGCATGACTGGCTTTTGTAATTGGGTAGAAGGCTGTCAGAACCATCCCGCTGATCAGGATCAAGGTTGGCATTGGGCCAATCAGTAAGCGAATTGCTAGCAAGGCGCTTTCGGGTTGCTGACCGGGTTGCAGATTTTCGTTAAAGCCGGAAAATTGTAAAATCTGACCGACCAGAAATAACCCTAGCGCCAACCCCATCTTTTGCAAGAACACCATAAATCCGTAGAACATGCCCTCCCGACGTTGACCGGTCTCAAGTTCATCAAGCTCAATAATATCGGGCATCATACTCCACGGGATGAGATAGGCAGTGGCAACACCCGCACCGGCAATCAGGCCAAGAATGATCGCCAGATCGATCTGTTCGGGCTGTAGAAAGAATAGAAATGCCTGCACACCGATCCAGATCAGGCTGCCGATCATGTAGACTGCCTTTTTACCAATCCGCCGACTTACTGCACTCCAGACAAACAGAAACACGAGGGCTGAACCCTGAACTGCGAATAACATCACTGGGATCAGATCGTTGACGGTGTTAAATGTCAGACCAAAACTGACATGCGGGAACTGTGGAATACTTCCTAACCAAAACACTATGAAGAAGGTGAGGACGCTAGAAGTAACCTGTACTGCCAGCCAGGAGAACATGTAGATTCCAACCACAAAGAGAAAGGGACGATTTTTAAAAACATACCGAATCTGATCCGGTAGACTCAACTCTTCGCTGCCGGGTTCTGGTTCGTAACGCTCACGAGTGCCGAAAAAACACCAGAGGAAGGGAAGCGCAATAAGCACCCCGATAACGGCGCCTGACACTAGATAACCAGTTTGCTGATCAGAAAATTGCCCGACGATAATTTGATGCAAAATACCACCGAGCAGGCTACCACCAATGCTGAAAGCAAAGCGATAGGAATTGAGTGCAGTACGTTCGTCGTAGTCGCGGGTCAATTCGGGGGTAAGTGCTGTATACGGCACATTTACCACTGTAAACGCTGTATCAAAGAGAAGAGCGATCACCAGATAGTAAATAAATTTACCGGTCACATCGAATGGAGGAACAATCCACTGTAAAAAGAAGAGCAAGCCAAATGGGGCGGCACCAAACAACAGCCATGGTCGCCGTCGTCCCCAGCGGGTCTGGGTTTTATCAGTCAGCCAGCCGATAATCGGGTCGTTCACCGCATCCCAAATTTTGACGATAAGCAGTATTGTGCCCGCCAGGCCAGGAGGTAGACCGGCAATGGTGGTGAGGAAATAGAGCTGGAAGAACGAAGCAATAATGGTGGCGATGGCCGGACCTAAATCACCAGCACCGAACGCCAGCCGGGTCGCGAGGGGCAAACGCTCTGAGGGAGCCGACAACGGGGCGGCCATAGGGATGTTCTCCTCTGATTTTCAAAAAGACAACCGATGCCTGCTATTGTAGCACTATTAGCGCTGTTTCGCGAGATGGTACAATATCGGGAAGGGGATTGCTTTGCAATACAAAGGGTAATTATGACAATTCTGGAACTGGTTCAGATCAACCTGCTTTCACCAATGGTATTGGCATTTGCACTTGGAATTACTGCGACACTGCTACATAGTGATCTCAAACTTCCTGACGAGTTGTACACCACGCTTTCGATCTATCTCTTGCTGGCAATTGGGCTGAAAGGCGGTATTGCGCTGGCTGAGACAAGCCTGGCCGTGTTTTGGGCACCGGCTGTAGCCACGTTGCTCCTTGGAATCATCATTCCAGTGATTGCTTACGGAGTAGCACGTAAAATCGGTAAGATGAATGTTGCCGATGCAGCAGCTCTGGCTGCACATTATGGCTCGGTGTCAGCAGTGACCTTCGCCGCTGCGCAGACATTCCTTGACACGGTGGGAGTACGTTATGAAGGTTTTATGCCGGCGTTAGTCGCAATCCTGGAAGTGCCGGCAATTGTGGTAGCACTGTTGATTGCGCAGGTAGCTGGCGCCCCCCAAGGTGGTGACTGGCGCAAAGCGCTACGTGAGTTGCTCACGAGCAAGAGTATTTTGCTTCTCGTTGGCGGTATGATTATCGGTTGGTTGGCCGGCCCGCGTGGCGGCAAGGAAGTCGCACCAGTGTTTGTCGATCTGTTCAAAGGTGCGCTGACCTTCTTCCTTCTGGAGCTAGGAATGGTTGCTGCCCGTCGCTTTCGCGATCTGCCCAGCGCTGGTCTGTTTTTGCTCGGTTTTGGTATCATCATGCCTATTTTCAACGGGCTGCTTGGAATCTGGTTTGGAAGCATGACCGGTCTATCACTGGGTGGCAGTACCATTTTGGGCGTATTGGCTGCTAGTGCATCGTACATTGCTGCACCGGCGGCAGTTCGGATTGCTCTACCGCAGGCAAATCCTGGCTTCTACCTGACAGCGGCACTCGGTATTACCTTTCCTTTTAATCTGGCAATCGGCTTACCGCTCTACTACACGATAGCGTCTTTGATTGTCGGTGCACATTGAGCAGAGAAAGGGTCAGCGCAATGGAATTGACAACCGTCAAACTGGTAACTATTATCGCCGAGGCGGTACTTGAAGATCGGATATTGCACGATCTCCGTCAGCTCGGTGCACGGGGTTATACAATTGGTACGGTGCAGGGAGAAGGAACCCGTGGAGTGCACGCCAGTGAATGGGAGGGGAAGAGTCTGCGGATTGAGACGCTGGTACCACCTGAAGTAGCTGAAAAGATTTTACAGCATCTGGCAGCGGTCTACTTTCCTCATTTCGCCGTTGTTGCATATGTCATGGACGTGCAGGTGGTACGGGGGGCGAAGTTTGGGGTGTAGGTAGAGAGGACAGGCGACCTTTACCTACCCTGGCGCCATTCCTGCCCAGTGGTATCAGCACACCACATCAGCAGAGTATGACCCTACCCCGCACACAGCGGAATTGAGTGAGGGAAACCGATCACCCACCTCTTATGTCTCGCTGTGTATTGCGATCCAACGCAATTTTCCATAGCGCCAATCCCAGTACCTGCGGATCGTGGCGAATGGTATCGGCTTTATTCCATAACTCGCGATAACCGGGATCGGATTCGGCCAGATGACGAACCAGCGGTTCAATCCCTAACGCCCGTATCGTATGCCGATCATTTTCGGTAAAGACCAGCGGATGAAGACCGGCCGCACTATAACGGGCTACAACAGCCGGATGTAATTCGGTAGTGTCATTAACTAAAACAACATCCAGCACACCAAGACCGAGTACATCGACTAATCGCGAAACGTGATCAGCAACGCTCATCCCGTCAGTCTGTCCCGGTTGTGTCGTTGTATTGCAGACAAAGACAACTGTTGCTGATGTTTCACGAAGCGCCGTAACGATTCCCTCAAAGCAGAGTGTAGCCAACAATGAGGTGTAGAAGCTCCCAGGCCCAATGACGACGACATCGGCGTCGGTAATCGCGGTGATTGCCGGCGGGTAAGCTACTGCTGGCGGGTCGAGGAAGAGACGCCGAATCGCCGGTTTGCCCAACGCACGCACTGCCGCTTCTTCAACGACGATTCGACCATCAACCAGCTCGGCACACAAATGAGTGTTGGCGGTTGAAACCGGCAGAATCTGTTCAGGACACCCCAACATCTGGCGGGCCAGTTCGACTGCTGCAGCAATATCACCTGTCATTTGGGTCAAGCCGCCTATCATCAGATTGCCGACTGCCATTCCATCAAGCAGTGGAACCGCTGAACTGCGCAAACGATGTTGCATCAAACGCGGGAGAACAGCATCAGGATTGGCAGCGAGGGTTGCCAGCAGATTGCGCAGATCACCGGGAGCGGGAATATTGGCAATCATTCGCGCCGTACCGGTGCTACGCCCCGAGTCAGTAACTGCGATGATAGCAGTACGTTCGGCGAAGAACGGACGAGCACCGAGCAAGACTTGCGCACTACCACCACCACCACCAAGCGCGACGATTCGGAGTGCTCGAGTATTATCAGACATAACAAACTCCTTGAACACTCTCTGTGTCCTCTGTGGTACAATGACCTCTTGAGTTTTCATCACTGAAAAACCAAAACACTCGCCGTGTCCTCTGTGCCATCTGTGGTGATATATGCAACCATCTACACAGTATCATCGCTTTGACCGCACAACTTCGCTCGTCACCGCCAATCTGGTCGGTATCGGGTTGGGAGCAGTTCCAGCAATTGCCTTATATATCGGCCACATTCTCTATAACGGCAATTTAATTCTGATTGATTACCCCGGTCACTGGTGGTCGCTTATCTTGTTTTTAATCCTGATTGTTGTCGGTATCATCGTTCATGAACTGTTGCATGCACTTGGCTGGATACTGGCCGGGCGAGTACCTTTCAGCGCGATCAAATTTGGAGTTGATCGAGAAACGCTCAGTCCATATGCACATCTACGACAACCACTTCCCATCAACCCCTACCGATTCGGCGTTGTCTTGCCGGCGATAGGATTAGGTCTGCTGCCAGCAGCTATTGGTATTATCGGCAACCTGTCACTCTTCACAGTATACGGCGCATTCTTCACACTCACTGCTGGTGGAGATTTTCTCGTCTTGTGGCTGCTGCGCAACGATCCACCGCAGGCATTAGTCACCGATCACCCAGAACGTGTCGGCTGCGAGGTGCTCATTCCGGTTGACAACAGCTCAACGTAGAGTTCAACCGTTTGCCGGGCCACTATCGGCCAGTCGAAGGTCGAGCGCACAATTTGTTCACCCGCCGCCCCCCATTCTGACCAGCGGTCACGCGATTCCAGGGCGAGGCGGAGTTTCGCTGTGAGATCATCAACATCGCCGGGACGAACCAGTAAGCCGTTACGATCGGGAAAAACCTTATCGGGAATACCCCCGATCGCGCTTGCAACGACCGGTCGACGATGGATCATTGCCTCAAGGGTTACCAGAGAACTACCCTCGTACAGCGTTGGATGGACGAACAGATCAACTTCTTCGTACAGACTATGCAACTCTTCATCGTTCAACCGTCCCACGAACAGCGTATGATCGGCAATACCGGCTGCTTTAACTTGCTGTTCTAGTGCAGCACGCGCTGAGCCACTGCCAACAATCAGCCACAGCCAGTTAGGTGGCAATTCATCACGTAAGCGCGCCAGCGCGGCAACTAATACATCAAAGCCCTTGTTTGGTTCCAGGCGACCGACACTGAGTAAGATCGGAGTGCTACTGGCTAGACCAAAGCGGAACCGTAGCGCAGCACGGAGATCGCTGCGTACCTGTGATACACACTCTTCCGTATCAATGGCTGATGGAATCACGACAATGCGGGCAGGATCAACCTTGAGGTAGCGCGGTAGATCATCTTTGGTGCAGGCATCGGTCGCAATGACTCGGTCAGCCTGGCGATGCCCATAAGCGTAGAGAATACGAAACGGTGCATATGCCAGCCATTTACGCCAGTCTGGCGTGCGAAACTCCTCCATACCGTGTGGATTTGCCACAAACGGAACATACCGCAGTTGTGGTGTGCGGTTTCGTGCTCCTGCATAACCGAACGCACACAAACCTTGACTGTGAACAACATCGAAGTCCCCTTGCAGCACGCGCCTGGCGGCACGTTGGCCGATACGCCAACTGTAGATTGGAAAGTTGATTTGTCGCCCGATAACACCGTTGGGTGCTAATAACGGTGACGTGTAATCGTAGCGGATGGTCTCGATGGCATGTAGACGCAGATCACCCGGATCACTGCTGACCGACGGTGATTGAACGTAGAGGGTAACTTCAACGCCTAGGCGGGTGAGATGTTTGGTGAGATGGTAGACGTGGCGTTCGATGCCACCATACCCATGCAGCGGAAAGACGGCACGAGCCAACATAGCCACCCGAATCGGTCGGTTAGCTTTTGGATGGGTGGCGATCATGGCTACAAAATCCTCTCGTACTCCCACGAACAATAACGTCGGAATGATAATAACACGACTCGTAGCTCTGGCAAGACAACGGTATCGGTCACAGCGACCTCATTTGGAGCTGGGAAGGCACGCAACAGGCACGGAAGTCCACACGTTTACGGGTGGAAGGTGGCATACCGTTCATAACTGCTTGCAATGTTGCACTCAATATCATCCCCGGACTACCTTCAGCAAGCTGACTGTCTCGGATGCCGACTCGTTTGTCTCGAGCGATAAGCCCACATCCTTAAATGCGTAACACCCTCATCGAGTGGAACGCACCACGCTCGCCACATCACATTTGCCGGAAGAGAGAACCGCGCTGCGCCCATGCCCAGGCGTTGTTGGGATCGATCTCAATCGCTTTGGTCAGGTCAATGTAGGCCTCTTCGTAGATTTTGAGCGCCTGATAGGTCGCACCACGCCGACTAAGCACCCACGAGTCGTTGGGGCTGAGTTCAAGGGCACGGTTAAAATCCTCCAATGCTTCATTGTAGTGGCGAAGCAACCGATGCGTTTCACCACGCTCGGCAATAATCCAGGTAGCGTCTGGTTTCAATGCTAAGGCACGGTTAAAATCAGTGAGTGCTTCTTCGTAGCGTCCCAAGACGCGATAAACCTGACCACGACTACCTATGGCCCAAGCATAATCAGGCTGAAGTTCAACAGCTCGGTTAAAATCAGCGAGTGCTTCCTGGTAGCGACGCTGCAAACGAAACAATTCCCCACGCTCGGCAAGGGCACTGGCGTGGCTCGGCTCTAGCTCGATCACCCGACTGAAATCGGCTATTGCTTCATCAAGACGATTGACATTGCGGAACAACAAACCACGTTGATAGTAGACCCACGCATACTCGGGATCCAACTCCAGCGCCTGATTGAAATCGGCCAGCGCAGACTCCATCTCGCCAATAACCCGGAACGCCGCGCCACGACTTCCCAACGCCCAAGCGTAATTGGGATCGAGATCGATTGATCGAGTCAGATCGGCAATTGCTTCCTCGAAATCTTCGGCCAGTCGTCGTGTTTCACCACGTTCAGCGTAGAGCCACGCCAGATTGTTTTGTATGGCAATGGCTGCATCAAAATCAGCAATTGCTGCTGTAAAATTGCGCAGTTCCCGGTACGTTATGCCACGATGACCCAATGCCCAAAGATAGGTTGGATCTATGATCAGTGCCTGCGTAAAGGCTTCAATAGCTTCATGATGACGCTGAAGTGCGCGAAGCGTTTCACCGCGCTCTGCATGTACCCACGCCAGATCAGGATTGAGTGCCAGTGCAGCATCAAAATCGGCCAGCGCCTCTGAATAGCGGCGTAATGCACGCCAGACTTGCCCACGGCTTCCTAATGCCCAGGGATATTCTGGTCGCAAGGCGATTGCCTGCGAAAAAGCGTGAATCGCCGCTTCATATCGGCGAAGCATACGTAACGTCTCACCACGCTCGGCGTGGTAGACCGGATCATCGGCTTCCAGCTCGCAGGCACGTGTCAGATCGGTCAGTGACTCTTCCAGCCGACCCAGTTCGCGCAATACCTGTCCGCGTTGAAAATAAGCCCATGCGTAAGTATCATCGATGGCAATCGCACGGTTAAAGTCGGCCAGTGCTGCTTCCCGTCGGTCATTAGAGAGATGTTCAAGACTCATCGTGGTCCTCTTTTCACTACGAATGATGATGAAACATACGACTAGTACCGGGGTGATGTTTCATCTGATCACCCTCGACGAACTGAACCGAGTAGTCCACCGAGACCTAACGAAACAATTTCGTACTTGCCAAGCTGTTCATTCGCCATCAAACGAGGTAAGATGAGATCGACGATATTTTGATCGCGGGAACGGACACACCCAGGGGCACCGATCAGCGGAATACGATCGGCACTACCGGGCACGTAAGCCAGTAAGAGCAGATTCCCTGGTTCAACCGGAGCACCATAATGAGCAATCTCGCCGCCGATCCGTCTGACCGCTCGCGGAATCACATCATCACGATCAACAACCGAAGTTTCACCAGCCGTTATGATCAAATCAGCACCGGCTGCCACCAATGATGTAATTCCAGCAGCGACTTCGGCTTCGTCCGGTAGTACATGATACCAGGCAACCATTGTTGCCCCCAGATCGGTAATTCGCCCAACAATCGCCGGTAGCACACCACGTTCGACTCGCGCCCGTGCTGATGGACTACTGACCAACGCAACGCCAATTCGGCAGCGCACGAACGGTGCCACACGCAATACCCCTTGCTCGCCAGCAACAGCGCCAGCCCGTGCAATGTCTGAGGCAGGTACTGCAAATGGAATAATCTTAATTGTGGCAAGCATCTGACCGGCCGAGACCAGTGTGTACGGAGGTAATGTTGCAACGGTTAAACCGTCGATCAAATTGATTGCCAGCAACGCTTCCGCATCAATCATCAACGGGCCGTTGTACGCAGCACGGAGGTTTACCCGTCCGGCGTATGGTTCACCGATGACCACACCGGCTCCAGCCACGGCCTGGGCCAGACGCAATGCTGCCTCATCTTCGTGCACATCATCAGCCTCCAGTACGGCAACCCGCACAGTGGTACAACCCAGCTCAGCAAGGCGCGGTACATCGTCAGCCTGTAATTGGCGACCCTTATTGAAAGCTTTCCGTCCCTGTGCATCGGCTATATTGTGACAGAGGATGTGTCCAATGGCCGCCGTTACCGGTAAGGTCTCGATTTGCATACCTGTCTGCCTGTTCCTGAGTGATGTGCTCATACTAACCGACGCTGAGAATGCGCCCAGGTGTGTGCAGCCTGTTCCGCATCGTGCTTCATTTCACCCTTCTTTCGCCGTAGAGGAACGCAGAGGGATAACAGATGCCAGCAACCGCACGTTTCACATTGTAAAATGTTTGTCACAGCAACTGATACCCGGTTTCCCTACGAGCGCACTTTTTGTTAACACGTGTAATTCATGGTACCATGCTAATGGAAAACACAACATGGACTCGTAGACATAACTTGCACAACGTATGATCAACTCTCCAACTGTACCGCGTGAGCGTGGCCTTGGGTATGCTTTCGTCGGTGGTCTGGCGATTACGCTGATCGCCGTGTTACTCGGCGCCATTTTCCTCTACTGGTTTGTTACCGTACAAAGGGGGCCAGCGCCGGCCGAACTCTTACCGGCTGATGTGCAACTGTACGCCAGTTTATCGCCAACCCTGAGCGATGTGCCTGAGCAACCGCGTATTGAACGTGCGTTGAGTGAAATCTTCGGCATGACCCTACCATCTGATGCGGCAGCCAATGTCGCCGCGTTGCTTGGGGTCGACCTGGATCGCGATGTCGTGACGTGGATCGGCAGCGATATTGCGATTGTTGTGCGTGATTTTACGCCAGTAACGCGCGATGTCGCAACTGATCTGGTGACGAACGGTGAGGTGCTGATCTTCCTCGCTTCTCGCAATGATCCTCAGGCCCGTCTGTTTTTAGAGAAACATCTGACGATACGCCGTAATCGTGGCGAAACCATTACCGAGCAGCGAGCTGGAAACACCACGATTTTCATCGGCGAGATCAATCATCCTCTCCGTGCAGTAGGCTTGATCGAGCACTATGTCGTCTTTTCTAATCGCCCTGAAGCGCTTATCAACCTGACAAATGGCGCCAATCAGCCAGATCGGTTGGCCGATCTAACTGCGTTCCA
>Ga0308407_1000200_pt1 | contig 50656 bp, 40 predicted proteins | sample HotsprSampleMSe2_FD_203476 | JGI IMG/M metagenome (GOLD analysis project Ga0308407, IMG submission 203476) | Hot spring phototrophic mat microbial communities from Mushroom Spring, Yellowstone National Park, Wyoming, United States - 20060911_MSe2 ...
GTTCTTTGGCAATTTTTTCAAATTCAAAATCAAATCCATTATAATTTCTAATATCGTCATAAGGTGGTGATGTAATTACTAAGTCAATAAACTTGTCAGGCATATTACCCATTGTAACTAAACAATTTTCGTTGTATATTTTTTGAAGTTCCAAGTTACAAGTTTAATATATTTTCTTTTTAATATTTTCTGAAGTCTTTATAACTATATTATGTTATTTTTATCAGCTATTTCTTCACTTTACAATGTAGTATTTAATTTACTGCTTTATTAAAAATTAAACATTTTTAATTTCTAATAATTTCCATTTCTTCAATTAAATTTTTTGCACCAGCAAACTTATCAATAATAAATAAAACATATCTGATATCTACAGAAATTGTTCGCTGTAATGCCGGTTCAAAAGCAATATCTCCACTCATAGCTTCCCAATTACCATCGAAAGCTAAACCAACTAATTCTCCTTTAGCATTTATAACGGGGCTACCAGAATTTCCTCCGGTAATATCGGTATTACTTAAGAAACAAGTTCTAATAACTCCATTTTCGGCATAAGGACCAAAATCTTTCTTTTGCCATAATTCTTTTAGCTTAGCAGGAACAATAAATTCTGGATTAGAATTATCTTCTTTTTCCATAATACCATCTAATGTTGTGTAGTAATCGTAAAAAACTCCATCAGCAGGACTATAAGGCAAAACGTTGCCATATGTTAAACGCAAAGTAGAGTTTGCATCTGGATAGAAAATTTTATTTGGATACATTTCCATTAAACCTGCAATGTACAAGCGTTCTGCTTTTACAAGCATATTTCTGTATTCTTCGAACTCTGTATCGAAACGGCGAACAGCACCTGATATTGAATATGATAAGTTAAATATAGGATCTTTATCTAACTTTTTGTAAGTAGGATTATTTAAAAATGCCAATACATCGTTTTTGCTTTTGAAAATACTAACTTCAAATGCTTGTTTTGCAAATTTCTCGAAATTTCCTTTGTAATCTTTTTTAATTTTTAAAATGGCTGTAGGCAAAAAATAAGCTGGAACATCTTCTGCAAAAAGCTTAGTCAATGCCGCTAACACCTTTTGGTCGGTATTCAAATGAAAGTCTTTATAATAATTTTCTGTATCTATTTTCAGACGGTCAATAATATTTTTTTTAGTTTCAGCTTTTGTTGTATCAAGTTCAAGAATTTTATATAAATTATTAAAACGTGAAGCAAACGCTAAAATATCTATTCCTCTAATACCTGCTTCACGAGCATAAATTTTAAATAGGTTATAATCTTTCAATTTAACATAAGCCTCTTCGTACATTTTAAGTACTTCTCCATATTTTTCTTTTCTTTCTTTTGATTGATTAACCCATTGTGCAAATTCTTGTTCTTGCTTACGTTTTGTATCAACAACTCTTAAACGTTTTAATCCTTTTGTTTGACCAATAAAATATTTCCAGTAATTCGATGTTTGTGCATATTTTGTTGCATACTGAATGCGTACTTTTGGATCTTTATTCATTTCTTCTTTATACAATGTCAATTTTTTTTCTCTAATTTTCACAATAGCAGGATTTATTCTTTCAATAGCTTCTTCCACTCCCCACGATGTCATATATCGTTGAGTTCTACCAGGAAATCCTAATATCATAACAAAATCTCCTTGCTGTACTCCAGCTAATGATATAGGTAAAGAATGCTTTGGTTTATATGGCACATTATCTTTCGAGTATTTGGCAGGTTTATTATCTTTATCGGCATAAACTCTAAATAAAGCAAAATCGCCTGTATGACGAGGCCACATCCAGTTGTCTGTATCGCCACCAAATTTTCCGATTGATGAAGGTGGGGCTCCTACTAAACGTACATCGTAAAACACTTCAAAAAGCATAAGCAAATACTGATTACCCCCAAAAAAGTCGCGTACAATTGCTTGATAATTATTATCTTTCTTTGCTTCAGCTATAATTTTTTGAGCAGCTTTTTGTATTTTTTCGTTTCTTTCGCTTTCTTTCATCGTATTAGTTACTTCTGCCAAAACCTGTTGTGTAACATCTTCTATTCTAACCAAAAAACTAACAAATAAATCGGGATTAGGTAGTTCTTCTTCATATTTTGAAGCCCAAAAGCCATTTGTTAAATAATCGTTTTCTACTGTGCTATGGTATTGAATTTGTCCGTATCCACAATGATGGTTTGTAAGCAACAATCCATTTTTTGATATTATTTCGCCAGTGCAACCATTACCAAATTGAACTATCGCATCTTTTAGCGAAGAACGGTTAACATTGTAAATGTCTTCGGGCGAAAGTTTTAAACCTGCTTTTTGTAAGTCGGAATATTTCTTCCCTAATATGGTTAATAACCACATCCCTTCATCAGCAATAAGCTGAAAAACAAACAAAAAACTAATAATAAATAAACTTAATTTTCGCATATTCGTTTTTTTTGCAAAACTAATAAAAATTAAAAAACTAAATATTTATAAAATACTTTAAAAAGTTATTATTAGAACCAAAGCCTTATTACTAAAATGTCTTTTGCACTTCAATCCACTCTCCTTTTATTTGAGCACGAACATCATAGTTGTACATATCTTCGCAAATAACTGCCGGATGATAGAACTTGCCTGCAAAAGTAGCATTTACAGGGATTTTGAATGTCTTCATTTGGTTAGGTCCTAGCGAAAAATAATAATTTACTTTGTCGTCTCTTATATCTTTAAAATCGTAAATAGAATTAGTGTTCGATTCTGTTTCTAAAATTCTGTCGTTTAATATTTCCCATCCTGATGGAATAGAATACGTTAATGCCAATCTTGTATGTGTATTGTTTGTTTGATTTTTAACTTGTATAACTGCAAATAAATTTTCAGTTTGTTTTAATGATTTATAATCTATTCTATTACCTTCATAATTAACATAACTAATATCAATTCCAATACCTTTTTCTATATTATTTTCAGTATTTAAAGGTAATACTCCTTTGCTTATAGTTTGAACATATATTGGAAAGTTTGATAGGTTATTTATTCGAAGCGTATTTGATACATTTGCATTATCAATATCAATGCGGTAAAAATATTTAGTACTTTCTAATGATTTTTTATTCTTTTGATTTAGGTTATACTCAATTTTCATAGGTGTTCTAAGTTTCTCTCCTTGTAAATAGTTTGAACAAGCAATAAGTGCAAAAGCTAAAGATTGTGTACTGTACCAATTATTTGATGTTAACATTTTGGATATATCTTTTATGTATGTGAATGCTTTTATTCGATTATTCATTGTTGTGTATGATATTGCTATAAAAGCTTTTTCGCGCATTTCACTTCCATATATATCATAAAACATAAGCGGTGTATATGCAAATTTAGCGTTAGAAATAAGTTGATTAGCAATTTTATACCTGCCAGTTAAAGCATAAGAAGCAGCTAATGGATAAATAGCCATTTCGGTAAGATTCTTTTCGCTATAAAGTCTGTTCATTGAATTAAGGTCTGCATTTCCATTTAAAGCTAATGTATAAAGACGATATGCCTGAACATATTGCGAAGACGGTCCTTTATTGTACCATTTTTGAGCAGCATTTTTTTGATATTTCTTCCATTTTGTCAAAACAGACGATGGAACTATATATCCAGCTTTTTGAGCTTCTAAAAGAAAATGTCCACAATAGGAAGTTACCCAGTCTTCTACATCTTGGTTACCAGGCCAATACGAAAAACCACCGGAATATGTTTGATATTTAATTATTCGTTGTATTGTGTTTTTTATATTATAACTTATTTCATTGATACGCTGTAGTGGTAAATCTATCAAACTAGTTAAATATAATTGCGGGAAAGCAGATGAAACAATTTGTTCAAGACATCCGTGTGGATATGTAGTTAAAAAATTTATATGTTTTTCGAGATTCAATGGTGGAATAGCACTAACTTCAATAGTTGCGTAATTTGTATTATTAACTCCAAATGGCTGAATAGTAATTTCGCGTTTATTTCCTGCTTCTATTACCCAGTCTTTTGTTTGAGTTGTGAAAGGATTAGGATTACGAACATATATATCTATTGTTTGAGTCGAAACCTCATTGCCTGATTGTGCTTTAACTTCTACGCTTGCCATTCCTGCAATTTTATCTGCTTTAAGTACGAAAAATACGGTTTTATCTGAATTATATTCTAATACAACATTTTGTTGGTTTTTACCGATAATTGTTACCGGACCTTTTGCAGAAATAGAAACAACAGCATTTTTGATATTCTTATTGTAAGAAAAAACAGAAACAGGAATTGATACTTCATCTTCAACTGATAAAGTTCTTGGGAGAGATGCCATACAAACAATTGGTTTAATAACTTTTATAGATTTTTCGTAATTCCCGTATGCATTATTATATCTTGCAATAAGCATAAGACGAACTTCGCCCATATAATTAGGAATTTTAATTTTATGAGTATTTTTTTTGCCAGGTTTTAAATAATGTGTGCCTTCAAAAATTACCATAGGTTTAAATCGTTTAGATTTAAGTGCTTCAATTGCATCAATGGCAGCTTCCATACCTTCGTCTCCTCCTATTCCTATAACATTCGAAAGTTTACCGGTTAACCCTTTAATAAAATAATTAAACATATCCCATTGAGTAAACAAGTAAGATTCCTTAGAATAAAAATGTTGCCAAGGATTTGGTGTTTTAAAACGTGTTAACGATAACAAGCCTTCATCAACTAAAGCAAGAGTATAATACATTTCTTTTCCATTTTTTTCTGAAACTGTTATTTGATAAGTATTTTCAGATTTAAACTCGTTTGGAACCTGAACTAAAGGATTTAAACGTGATTCGGGATTTTCTACCATTATATTTCTGAGACCATACAATCGTAATGGTTTATCGTTTTCAATTTTGTTGTACGATTGTATTAATGTAATACTAATATATACATTTGGCGACATTTCGGATGTTGTTTTGAAGCGGTATGTATTTATTCCATTTACAGTTTTTACCCAATTATATTGTATAATTCCTTTACTATTTTCTAATGAAATAAGAGCACGTCCATTAGTTCCTCCCGGAAAACTAACAATAACTTCTTCATCTACGTTATAATTTTCCTTATCTGTTGTAAAAACAAGTTGAGTAGATGTTTGTTCGCGTTCGTCTGAAATTCTTGTTTTCCATTCTGGCCAATCGAAATAAATAATTTTTGATGATGAATGTTTGCCTTCTAAATCTTTAACATACAATAGATAACGACCATAATTGTTCTTATCTATCTTTATTGACCATTTTGTTTTACCATTACTTGTAGCTAAGGTATCAGATTTAACCAATTTTAAATAAGAGTGCCCACGATAGTTTAAATCTAAGTACTCGTCAGTTTGATCCCACCACCAACGCCAGTCGAGTTTATATAATAATACTTCAACTAAACAAGGTTTGTTTTCTAAATTACCTTTGGAATCTAAAGCAACAATATTCACAAAATGATCTTTATCGGTATATAAAATACCATAATCTTTATAGTCTTCCTTTATTGAAAAGCCCACATAAGTTTTGTATGGACTATACATAAAAGTAGTTTGATCTATACTAAATTCCCCACCTTTTTCGAATACTTTAGTTGTAAAAATAGCTTTCATAAAACCAGGTGCTTCCTCTTTTACATTAAATTCTGGACGTATTGTTGCATTACCTTTATCATCTAACAAATCATTGAAAATGTTAATTTCTTCGGAATAATATTTTTTACTTATATCGTCGAACACATACGATTCATAACCTTTAAATTGTGTGGTAATTGGTTTTAAAATCATATCTACCTGGGCTTTAAGATTAGATGCAGGCGCTCCATGCAACCACTCCGATTTTAAATACAGCTCGTTATTGCTGTATGCAGTGAGTAAGTCATTTTTAGAACTTAAATTAATTTTTAATCTATTTGGTTTTACGGTTTCTATTTTTAAATTTTTAGTAAAAACAGAAGCACCTACTTTAACTTGCAACTGATAATTGCCTGTTTGTGCATCTGTTGATGTTGCTGTTCTCCAAATATAAATGTTTTCAACGTTTTTATGTAATACTTGCTTTTTTATGAGGTTTCTTGAAGGATCGAAAAGTTCAAAAATTATTGGTTGCTTTGCAGGTAAAGGATTAGATTTATCTTCTTGTAAAATAAAAGATATATATATACTATCTCCAGGCCGCCATACTCCTCGCTCAGTATAAATAAATCCGTTTAATCCGTTAGAAATATTTTGCCCCGATATGTCGAACGATACCATAGACAATGATAATTCATTGTTTAATTTTAGATATGATTTCATTTCTATTTTTTTTGCTACAACAAAATATGGCTCTTCTTTAATATTGAATAACGCCTTTCCTTCGGCATCTGTAATAGCTTTACCTAATAATTGTTTAGCATAATCGTATATTTCTATTTCAACACCATTAAAAGGTTCGGCTGTTTTTATGTCAGAAGCAAAAACATACAAGTTATTATTTGGAGTTTTTTTTGCAATTAAAGCAATATCTGAAGCATATATATTCTTAGATACACTTTGACTAGCTCCATAGTAGGATTTATGGCAAGGATTATCACGATTTTCCCAATAATCTTCGTAATCATATTCATCATAATAATCGTAGTAACTATAATAGTCGTAATCAAAGTAATCAAAGCTGTTGTCTATATTTGCTTTTTGTGAAGTTATGTTTTGATTACAATCGAGCAAAGTCTGATGCTGGCGAAAACCTAAAGATATACGATAAATAGAACCTGGATCGGCTTTTATGTATTTAGATATATCAATATTAAAACGCTTCCAGTTATTTTTATCCTGATTTGTTACATTTAAAGGTATTGTTCCTTTATATATAACTTTTCCAACTCTTTTTAGTTCATATTGTCCGTCGAAATTGTTAACTTGTAAAAATTGCAACACATTGTTTTCAAAAATTTTAATAATTCTTATGTCTATTTCTTTAAGGTTCATGGTTAAAATAGGAATAAAATTTCCTTGCGAAGAGGTTGGTATTATAAATCCGTCATCGGCAAACAAAACTTTTGGCTTAATATCGTAAAAGTTGATATTTAATATTTTCTGTTCTTTTAATTTCTTAAATTTAGTATTTAAAACTGGTGTTAAAACACTTAGTTGGTAATTTCCGGTTATAAATTCAGACGGATAAAGTATTACATTATTTTTATCAATTGTATAACGTAAAACAACTTCTGGATTTAAACTAATAATACCGCCTAAATCTTGCTTACTATCAATAGGGTCGGAAAAAACTAAATGAATATTTTGTTCTGGATATTGATTTGTAAATACATCTAAAAGTTTAAATTCACTTACAGGTGGAATTTCGATTTCTTTTTCAGCTTTTGTTTCTATACCAAGATGTTTACCATCGCAAATAATTTTCATAAATTGCAAATTGTCCGTGCGTTTTATGCTATCAACAATTATTTGATACGTTATATTGTCGTTGGTAATGAGTTTAAATGGTAAAGGGCTGCTATTAATTTTAACATTTACGCATTTTTCTATATTTTCTTTTTTTTCGCTTTCTGATAATCTTAATAAACAGGAAACTGACTGTAAAGAATAATCATTAGAAATCGTATTAACAGTATAATGCTCTAAATTAAATGATTGTGGAACAATAAATATAGTAAAAACAAAATCTTTAATTTTAGAAGCATTAATTAAAAGTTTGCTTATTTTAAAAGTAACATAATAACGTTGACTGTATTCAAATGGCTTTTCTGGCTTAAAAGCTAATGTATTACTTTTTTTCCAAAAAACTTTTCCTTTTATTTTTGGTTCAAACTCTAATAATTCTTGCAATTGATCTTCTGAAAGTTCGTTATTTATTAACGAGCCTGAATTTAACTCAATTAAAACTTCGGAATTTTTTGAAATAGAACCTGAAGTATATGCAGAAATATATTCAATATATTCTTCAAAGTTTGATAAATCTTTTTTCTTAGATTTTACAAAATGTTTGATAGAAAAAACTAATACTATCAATACAATAAAAGCAAATATTAGTAAAACAAAATTTCTAGTTTTCATAAAATTTATTTTTTCAAATATACAATATGATTTCAAAATTTTTATTAAATAAACTTAAAAATTTTAAAAGTAAAAAAACTATTATTTTTGAACTTTGGCATAAAGTAACAAAGAAATTATAAAAAAAATGATAGTAGGCAAACTTACTCCAAGCCATAATGGTAAAGAACCACCTATAGCCATATGAGTTGAGACTTGCATAAATAAAATATAAGAAAAACTTAATCCAAGTCCTAAACCTAAATGTGCTCCTATACCACCTCTTCTTTTTCGCGAAGACACAGATAAACCTATCAAACTTAATACAAAAACACTTAATGGATTTATATGTCTTTGATAACGAACTACTTCGTAATGTATTACATTCTCGTCTCCTTCCATTTTCTTTTGTTCAATATATTCATTAATTCTAAAAAAGTCCATCGTTTCTACAAATTCTGTTCGCCTTTTGAATTCTTCAGGTTGCAGGTTAATTGATGAATCTAAATAAGGGTAGTTTAATATTTTTTCGTGATTATCGTAAAAATTGCGAATATAAACATTTACTAGTTTCCATTTTTTTTTAACACTATCCCATTGTGCATAATCGGCATATAATTTCGATTTTAGCTCATTATTAGAAAAATGTTCCATAGAAAATCTGTATGCAATATCGTTTTCTACGGAAAAATTTTCCATATATATAAAAATTCCCGGCTCTATTTGACGGTGTATGTGTATGTTATTATTCCTAAAAGGATTTCTTATATAAACTTCTTCAAAAGATAATTTTTTTTTAGTAGCACGTGGAACTAAAAAATTTAATGAAAACCACGAAAAAATCGCTATAACAAAAGCCGATAAAAAATATGGGTACAACAAACGATTAAATTTAATTCCACTACTTAACATTGCAATGATTTCTGAACGTTGTGCAAGTTTTGAAGTAAAAAATATTACTGATATAAAAACAAATAAAGGTGTAAACAAATTAACAAAATATGGAATAAAATTTAGATAATATTCAAAAATAATTTTATCGATAGGTGCTTTTTTTTCTAAAAAATCATCAAGTCGTTCGGCGAAATCAAATACAATTGCTATGGAAATAATTATAACTATAGAAAACACATAAGTGCCAAGAAACTTTTTAATTATGTAGCGGTCTATTCGGGTTAATAATTTCATTATTGTTAAAAATTCGTGCTAAAATAATTATAATCTCTCAACTAATTGTTTTAAAATAGAGTTTTTCCAACTATAAAAATCATTTTCTATAATTTTTTTTCGAGCCATAGAAACCAACCACAAATAAAAATACAGATTATGAATGCTTGCTATTATCGGTCCTAACATTTCGCCAGAAATAAACAAATGACGCAAATATGCTTTTGTATATAATTTATCTATTTTAAGTTCAGAATTTTCGTCAATAGGTGAAAAATCGTGCTTCCATTTCTCATTTTTTATGTTAATTATTCCTTTCGAAGTAAACAACATTCCATTTCTCCCGTTTCTTGTTGGCATAACACAATCGAACATATCTATTCCTCTTTCTATACATTCTAAAATGTTAGCAGGTGTACCTACTCCCATTAAATATCGTGGTTTAGAGGCAGGCAAAATAGATATAACTGTTTCTATCATTTCATACATCAAATCAACTGGTTCTCCAACAGATAAGCCACCAATAGCTATGCCAAAGCTATTGTATTTTAAAACTTCTTCTGTACTCTTAATGCGCAATTCTTTAAATATACTTCCCTGAATTATTGGAAAATATGTTTGTTCGTATCCATAAAGTGGTTCTGTTGTTTTAAATTTTTCCCATCCTTTTTTAAGCCAGTTGTGTGTTATGTGCATACTTTTTTCTGCATATTCATACGAACAAGGATATGGCGTACACTCATCTAAAGCCATCATAATATCGCTGCCAATAATTCGTTGTATCTCTACAACATTTTCTGGTGTAAACCAATGATAAGAACCGTCAATGTGCGATTGAAAACGTACACCTTCGTTTGTAATTTTTCTTCGTTCAGCAAGTGAAAAAACCTGATAACCACCACTATCGGTAAGAATAGGTTTGTTCCACGACATAAAGTAATGAAGTCCACCAGCCCTTTTTATTATTTCAATTCCAGGACGTAGGTATAAATGATATGTGTTGGCTAAAATAATTTGTGCTTTAATTTCGTTTTCAAGTGTTTTGTTTAAAATGCCTTTTACACTTCCAACAGTTCCAACAGGCATAAAAATAGGAGTTTCTACATAACCGTGTGAAGTTTGTAATAAACCTGCTCTTGCCTTAGTATTTTTATCTTCTTTTATTATTTTAAAATTCATCATTACAAATTTAAATAGTCGTCAAAAAGCTTTTGAATATAAGATTTTCCAAACATTAAATGTTTAAGACTATCTTCTGTTGAGCTAAACTTGTAAAACAACAATCTATTTTCACTATGTAAATATGCAAAATAATTACTATCGCTAATCCAACCAAATCCATCATCATAAGCATAATAAGCAAATGATTTTGAATATGGATTTAATAGGTTTTTACTCCATTTGTAATGTTCGTTATTTATGTTTAATTGTTTTAATAATGTAGATGCTAAATCTGTTTGGGTACAATATTTATCTATACGCGTTCCACGGTATTTTGCCTCAATTGGTTCGCCATACCATAGCATAGCTATTTTACGGTATTCTTTTGCATAGGGGTGCCAATTTTTTGGTGAATGATGACTATGATCGGAAACCAAAATGAATAAAGTATTTTTATAAAATGGCATTTTACGTACTTTTCTAAAAAACACACCTAAACAACTGTCGGTATAATACATCGAATTTACATATCGTTGGGCATCGCCTCCCAAAAAGAACTTTGTATTACTTGGTTGGTCGTATGGCGAATGGCTCGATAATGTGAATATTGTAGCAAAAAATGGCTCGGGTAATTTGGTAATAGATTCTGCAAAAAAATTAAATAAATAACCATCGTGAACACCAAGTCTGCCACGTGGTAGATATTTTGGCAAATCTTTTTCTTCTATAATTTCATCAAAGTTTATACTATATATGTACGACTTTATATTTCCGTAATTTAACTGACCTCCAAAAACAAAATAATTATAATATCCTACTTTTTTTAAATCTTTTGATATAGATGGTAATTTATTGTATTTATCTGGCTGATTAACTACAATCACTTTTGGTAACGATGGTTGTGCACTTAAAATTGCTGATATCCCCTCATCGCTCAGACCACCTACACCGTATGTTTGTGTAAATAAAATTCCATCTTTTGTTAATGAATCAAATTCAGGTGTTATGCTATCGTAACCTCCTAAGCTTTTAATAACATCGGCAGACCAGCTTTCGAGTATAATAAGAATTATATTTGGCCTTTCGTTTGTTAGAACTTTTATAACTGTATCTTTTTTTATTTTATATAATTCGTCTATTTTTTCACTTGCTATTTCGTCTGAATAAAAAACAAAAGGATTTTTATTTTTATATTTATAATTCTTTACAATACTGTTCATTACATTCCACTGCGAATTAACTGCTACTAAATTCAGAAAATTGTTTTTTGAATAATATGCATCGCTCAAATGAACAGGTATAGGTTGTAGTCCTCCACGTATGCCCCATATAAAAAAAATAGGCAAAAAAACTAAATGAGCAATTAACGCTAAAAAGGAACGACTCTGTTTTTGTTGTGGAAAGACATAACGGTTAAAAATAATTATTGCTAAAAATGTAAGCCCTAATATTGAAATTGTTCCTAATATTAAACTTAAGGCTGAAGCTGTATGAAAAACTTCTGATGGATTAGATAAATAAGATAAAGCTTTAAAATTTAATTTTACTCTCCATTCATCATATAATGGAAGTTCTGATATGCTAACAGTTGTTGCAACAAAAATTATTAAATAATTATACAATTGAATTACTTTATTAAAAGTATTTGTAAAAAATAAAGATTTAAAAATTCCTATCAAAATAGGAAACATCATAATATAACCTGCTGCTGAATTATCTAAAATTATTGCAGCCCAAAATGCTTTTAATATTTCGGTTAAAGGTTCGCCATAGGCTTCATTTATGTTATACATTAAAAAAATAAACCGCAAAATCTGGAAATATAACATCCAGAAAATATATTGTTTTATTGTAAAACTTATTGAACTAAAAAACTGCCCCTTTAGATAAAGCTTAAAACTCATTTACTATTTTTGTTTTCCGTTTCTAAAATTTTTAAAGCTTTATCTACCTCTTCTCTACTTTTGGTTAGGCGAATTTTGCAAAACTGAATTAATTCTGTAGCACGTTGTATTAGAGAAGCCATTCGATCAACATCTACTTCTTCATTTTCGATTTTTTCAAGAATTTTCTCTAATTCCTGCATTGCTTGCTTGTAAGTTAATTCTTTTTTTGCCATAAACTTTTTATTTTACATAACTTATAAATTCACCATCGTATAAAATTGTTTTAACTTCGTCTCCTGAACTAACTTCTAAAACCGATTTTAATGAAACACCATTTTTTTTGGTAATAGAATAGCCTTTCTTTAATATGTTTTTTGGCTCACTGGCAATAATATATTTCTCGATATTATCTAATTTTTGTTTTTCTTTGTTAACAAATAACTGGCATTTTTCAACTATTTTAAAAATATATTGATTAAATATACTTTCATTTTTTTCTATAAAATAACTGACAGTTTTTAATTTCTGGGTTAATACTGACAAATTTTGTTTTTGCAATTCTAATTGCAAAATTGAATTTCGATGAATTTTATTTGTTATATTAACAAAATAATATTCTAAATTATTAAGCACAAATTTAACGTTAAATAAAGTTTTAACAGCATTTTGCAATTTATATTCCTCATTAGTGAACAATTGGTTTGCATAATGAATTATGTTTTCATAAACATTTAGGATATTGTTCAAAAAATGCAATGTATTTTCAATTATAAAATTAGCAGCTGCAGTAGGTGTTTTAACACGTGTATGAGCTACCATATCAATAACCGAAACATCTTTTTCGTGTCCAATAGCAGAAATAACAGGTAAAGGAAACTGACATATATGAAATGCAAGATTATAGGTATCGAAACAAGCAAGATCGCTACGACTTCCACCGCCTCTTGTAATAACAACAACATCGAATTTTTCGCTATTAATTTTATCAAGTGAATCAATTATGCTATCTTCGGCTTCTTTGCCTTGCATATATGCTTTAAATAACTTTACTTCAAATTTAAAACCGTAATTGTTATTCTCTAATTGATGTATAAAATCCTGATAACCAGCTGCTGTATCAGACGAAATGACAGCTATGCGTTGAGGTACTATAGGAAATTCAAGTTGTTTGTTCATATCTATAACTCCGTCAGAAATGAGCTTTTGAAGTACTAAAGCACGTTGAAGCTCTAAATTACCCAATGTATAAGACGGATCTATATCACTAATAATAAGAGTTATTCCGTACAATTCATTGTACTCAACTTTAACTTTTACTAAAATGTTTATACCAGCTTTTAATTTTGTATTTGTTGTTTGTTCAAAATAAGGTTTTAAAAATTTATACGTACGTTCCCATATTATTGCTCTAAATCTGGCTATGATGCGTTCTTCGTTTTTTTCTATTAGTTCGAGATAACAATGCCCACTTCTGTTTTCGTTTAACTCACTAATTTCGCCCTTTACCCATAAATAATCTGGCAGCGATATACTAAATATTTCTTTTATGATTAACGATAACTGACTAAGTGAATAATGATTATTCATTATGGAAGTTTATTTATCAAATAGGTTTTGTTGAAATCGTCATTGTTTATATTCAAAAGATATATACCAGATTCTATATTAGACATATTTATAGAAAATACACCTTTTTCAACAGGCAAAATATTAAATATATCTTTTTTCAAAGTTTTACCATCAATATCAAACAATTCATAATTTATAACATTATACTTATTGCTTTGATACTCAATGTTTAAAATATTTTTCGTAGGATTAGGATATAAGTTTTTTATCGAAAAACTTTCTATGTTTAAAGGATAAATGCTCGTTAAAATATAATATGCCAATTCAAAATTTGGTATTCCATAACCAAGTAAACTATCAGGATTTTGGTATTGAGAAGACGATTTACGAACAGCATCCATTATTTCTATATTGTTTTTTGATGGAAATGCTTGCCACAAACAAGCAACAAGACCACACAATATTGGCGAAGAAAAAGAAGTACCACTTGCTGTAGTATAATTTCCTGCAGATGTTACAGTTGCACAACTAACGCCTTGTGCAGAAACATCGGGCTTAACCCTACCATCGGCACTATATCCTTGTGAACTAAAAAAAGCATAATTTCTTTGAGAATCTACTGCTCCAACGGATATAACGCTATCTGCATCGGAAGGTATGCCAATTTTACGCCAAGCATCACCACCCCAGTTTCCTGCACTAATTGTACATATTATGCCTTTTCGAGCTGCAATAGTTGCTGCTCTGCTAGCTACAGAAGTTTTTCCATCTAAATCTGCCCAAGTATGATTCATTGAAGGATCGTCGAAAGTAGTATAACCTAAACTTGAATTTATAAGATCAGCACCTATACTGTCTGCAAGCTCTGCACCAGCTACCCAGCAATACTCTTCGAATATATATTCACTTGCTCCATCTTCAGTTCTAAAAAGTGCATATTGAGCTCGTGGGGCAGTACCAACGTATGTACCATTATGTATTATAGCCATTGTTGCTAATACCATTGTTCCGTGAGAATGTGTTTCATAAACATTAGAATCGAAATTACCGTCAACAAAATCTCTTGTTAGTACTATACGACCATCGTTCCTTAATGAATCGAACTGTGTTATTGTGTCTGTACCAGAAAAACCAGCATCTAAAACAGCTATAAGCATTCCCTGCCCCAATTTATCTTTTTGATGTATAAAATTGCCTTTTAACATCTGAATTTGATTGCTTGCCATCCCGTATATGTAGTTTTTATCTTCATTTTCAAATTTTCTAATTTTTGTTCCTTCTGATAATAAAGGACGTGTGTATGTTAGTTTTTTTACAAATGGTAAATTATTTAGTGTATCTAATAAAGATTCGTTATCAACTTTAACCATCACACCATTCAGCCATTTCGATGTAAAATGAATTGACAATCCTTTATTTTTAATTTCATTAACATAAGTTGTAGTTACAGGTAAATCGAGACTATCAATTGCTAAATTTTGATTTATTCTTCTCTGTATAGCCCTTTGGCTTAAGAATAATGAAGGATTCGAAATATTATACTCGTTATTTTGTTTATCAGTAAAATGAACAAAATAATATCCTGTTTGAGAAAATATTTCTGCTTTAATAAGAAAAAAAACAAAGATGTAAATTATCTTCATAAGAAAGTAATTTTTGCAAATTTAGATATTTTTATCCAAAAGCGTATTAATTAGTCGTCCCTTAAAAAGTCAATTTATATTTTTTTTATCAACCACAGAGTTCACGGAGTTACACAGAGTTCCACAAAAAAATAGCTCTCTGTGACTCTCTGTGTTCTATGTGGTGAAAAAAATAAAACAACTAAGGATACAAAGTGTTACACATAAAAAACTTTGAATTCTTTAAAAAAATGCAATGTTTATTGGTCTAAATTACTAAATCCTGCAAAATTTTTACTAAAAAAAATAATTTTAATTCATTAACAATAAAAGGTTTATTGTGTTAATAAGGTACAACTAATTAAATACTTCAAAACAATAATTTGTTTTTTTGTTAAATTATTATATTATAATTTAATGTTTATGTTCCTGATGTAAGTTTCCTCCCCCAACTTTACAACATTCTGGTAGTTGTTCGTATGCAAAAGGATCGGCTTTCAAATCATCAGCCTGATAGCCCTGTTTTGAAATTATAATTCTTAAATGGTCTGGATTAGTTTTTTTGGGGTTGTAAACAATGTGAATTTTTTTTGTTTTCAAATCTAAGTTAGATGTATAAACTCCTTTTTCGTAAGCTAAAACTTTTTCCAATCTTTCTTTACACATCTGACATTCAGCACTTGTTTGTATTACAATTTCTGCTTTTTTTTGTGCATAAGATATTTGAACAAAAGCAAATAATAATAATAAGTTTACTAACTTTTTCATGGCTTTATTTTTTATTTAATTTATATCTAATTCCTGCGTAAAACATACGCCCAATAATAGGTGCATACACAAGCGATGCATCAAAATACGGACCAAATGGATCGTCATAAGCTAAAATAGGTTTTTTTAATTTGTAGTTTAGAGCGTTTTCCACTCCGGTATATATATCCCATTTTTTAAAACGACGTGTTATTTGAGCATGAATAATTAAATAAGGGTTTGATTTGGATGGTATTCTATATTCTATCGGATTCGATGATAAATTTGGTAAAACTGTTGAACTATTCCACTGATTTGTTATATCAAACAACCATTTTTCGTACAATGTTGAATATGAAAATGTTGCTAAAATTTTAAAAGGAACAACCATAGGTTTAATTTGTAATAAATCGTTGTAAGTTTGACGGACATCGTTGTAACGCCCAATTATGGAAATATCCATTCGCTTTAAAGGAGAAAAGCTGATGTTTAGCTGATAATTATTACTAAAACTTTTAGAATTTGATTGATATATTAGTAATTTTTGTGGATTAGTAACAAAATCAATAACTAATTGTTGTTTAAAATCGGTTCTAAAATAGTCGGCAACTATATGGATACTTTTATCATTGTTGACTTTTATTTTATTTGATAAGCTTAATCCATAATTCCAAGCATTTTCTAAAAAATTGTTGGTTGAAACAATCCATGTTCTAGAACTAACTATATAATTCATATTTTCGGCAACAGGTATTGAAAAACGCGAACCTTTACCTAATGAAAGTCTTAAAGATGTTGTTTCGTATATATCGTATTTAACATGTAAACGAGGAGTATATATCCATTTACTGTAAAGTGTTGAATAGTCGGTCCGAAATCCTAAAATAATTGATATAATACCATTATAATTAAACGAATATTGAGCAAATAAACCTGGTACTTGATTTATTTTCTTAAATATAGTATCTATTCCTTTAATATTTATATCTTCTTCTACATCGCTAAAAACATAAGAACTGCCAACATCTATTTTATTAGAATTTGTAAATAAGTATGTATTGAAAATTAAATTAAAATACAAGAATTTTTCTTTAGCATTGTATTCATTATGACCAAAATATGCTTTTTGATTATGATACATAGTAGATAGCTGTAAACCTAAACTTGTAAATTTACGTGGTAAAATAAAACCATGTTTCGATAGTATTTCCATGCGTTCGTTTTTAATACTTGTTCCATAATAATTTTGTAGAAAACGATTGATTTTATGGTTAAAATTTTTTTGTCCTGCATTTTTTTCGTCTAAAAGATATTTAAAACCATATTGAAAACAATATTTGTCATCTTTCTCATAGTTAAATCTTTGAAAAATATTTACTTGTCTATTTATAGGTACATCTAAAAAACCATCTTTATTATGATCAAGTTCTAAAAGTTGACTTTCTAGATGAACTAATGTTCCTGATGAAAGTTTATCATTTATTATAAAACTTGCATCTGCATTAACTTCTGTTCTTCCTTCGTTATTTACATATATGTTAAAGAAAAAAGGATCAGAGAGATGTGGTTTTTTAAATTCAACGTTTATTTGACCTGTAATTGACTCAAAACCATTAGTTACAGAAGAAGTGCCTTTCGACACCTGAATAGATTGCATCCAAGTTCCAGGTATAAAAGTTAATCCATGCGAATAGGATAAATAATTTAACAATGGCATATTTTCGCCAAGAAGCTGAGAATATATGCCTGCTAAGCCAAGCATTTGAATATGTTTTGCACCAGTAACAGCATCGCTGTAGTTAACATCAACTGTTCCGCTATTTTCAAAACTTTCTGATAAATTACAACACGCTAATTTTTGCAAACCTGCTGTAGTTATTATTTCAGTTTTTATTGGATTAATTTTGTCTATGTATTCTCCCTTTTGTCTTTCTAACACATCTACCTCGTTTAACACCTCAATTGTTTGTAAAACAACATTTACATCTTTTTGTCCTTCTGCTATGCGAATAGTATCAGATTTATAACCAACATAGCTTATCACAAGATAACGTGTTTCAGGTATAAGTTTAAGTTTAAATTTACCTTTTGCGTCTGTTGTAGTTCCTATATTTGTATCTTTCCAGTAAACACTTGCACCTACAAGCGGTACAAAATGTACTTTATTATCAATTTTTTGTTTTTCATATACATTCCCAATAATAAAGTTTTGAGAATAAACCTTTGATAATAGTAACAATAAAACAGAAATTAGAATATATAACCATCTTAAAAACATACAATAACAAAGTAAAATATTTTAATTTGTTTAAAATATGAGCTTTTTTTTTTTTTTAACAATATTTAACTTTAATTCAAAGTTATGCATTTTCAACTTTAGCATTAATTAAATTAAAGTATAAAATAATTGAAACACTTAATTAATTTTGCTTTAATACAACACGTGCAGTTTTTCTACTTATTTCTTTAATAATAATTTTATTATTTCCAATAACTTTTTCTAATGCCTCATTAGTATAATGTCTGATAGTAACTAATGTTAAATTAGTATTGTGTAAAGCATCAAAATGATTGTTTAATGCTTTCAATAAGTTATTCAATTTCTGCTCATTAAAATCTATACAAATAGTAAAACTTATAGCCGATTGCTGCATTAAATTAACTTTAATTTTAAGTTCAGCTAAAATCTTAAATATTATGCTTAAATTTTCTTCAACAATAAAAGAAAAATCTTTAGGCATAACAGAGATAAGAACTTGATTATATTTGTAAATATAAATAGGTGGTAAGTCAATTGTTTTATCTATATTCATAACTATTGTTCCACTGCTATCAGGATTTGTATAAGGTTTAACATACAAAGGTATGTTTTTATTTTGCAACGGTTTAATTGTTTTATGATGTATAACTTGTGCACCGTAGTATGCCAATTCAATAGCTTCTTTGTACGAAATAGCATCTAATTTTATAGCATCAGGCATTATACGTGGGTCTGCATTTAAAACACCTGGTACATCTTTCCATATTGTTACTTGTTCTGCATCAAGCATATAAGCTAAAGCTGCAGCTGTATAATCTGATCCCTCACGACCTAATGTTGTACTTGCACCGTTTTCGGTACCACCAATAAAGCCTTGACATATATATAAACCTTTCGAAGAAAATACAGATTTAATTTTATGTAAAGATTTTTCAAATAATATTGATGCTTCTTTATAATATTCATCGGTTATTAACTGCTTGCGAATATCTATCCATTTAACATCTATATCTACTCTTCGCAAGTAATTATAAATAATTATTGATGATAAAATTTCTCCGAACGATACAATTTGATCGTATTCGTAATCAATATTTTTAATATTTGGTAAACTTATATAATTGTTGAGTTCAAAAAATAATTTTTCTACTTCGTAAAATACTTCATCTTCTGGATTAAATAATTCTTGTAATATATTGAAATGAAATTGTTTAATATTGCTTAATACGTCATATTTTTTTTCATTGTTAGAAATAAAATAACTATGTACTAATTCCAGAGCATTTGTTGTTTTGTCTATTGCCGAGACAACAATAACTAAATGTTCGTCTTTATGTTTTTTAATAATATCAGATACTTGTATTATACTTTTTGCATTTTTCAACGAAACACCACCAAATTTGAATATTTGCATACTAAAAATTTTTGCTAAGGTATATAAAAAAACTAAAATTATTTTTTTTAAAATACTTTATCTTTAAGAAGTGTATTGCTAAAAAACAATTTTTTACAGGTTATATTTTAATAACTTTGCCAAAATTAAAAAAATGAAAGTTTCGCAAATAATTTTTATTATAACATTATTAGTTACTGTAACATTCTTTTTATATTCTGTACGTAAGTTATATAGATATTTTAAATTAACAAAACCATATAAAATTAATAATTGGGCAAAACGTATTGCTTTAGTTTTTAAAATTGCCTTTGGACAAAGTAAAATATTTCGCTTCCCTTTTTCTGGTATATTACATGCTTTTGTTTTTTGGGGATTTCTTGTTATTATTTTTGGAAGTATAGAAATGGTTATTGATGGCATATTTGACAAGCACAAATCACTAAGTTTTCTTGGTAAATTTTATGATATTATAATGGGATTTGGCGATATTTTTGCTTATATAATTTCTATAGCTGTTATTATATTTATAATTCGCCGTATAGCACATTTAGTTAAACGTTTCGAAGGAGAAGAAATGACTAAAAAAGCTCATGCCGATGCTTTATTAGCTTTAATTCTTATTTTAATTTTAATGATTACTTTAATTGGAATAAATTTCAATGAAGCCACAATATATAAAAATTCTCCCTATCCTATAAGTAATTATTTAGCTCAATACTTCGATTTTTGTCCTTGCGATTGCAAATTATGGTATAAAATATTTTGGTGGTCGCATATTGAATTAATTTTTATTTTCGCAAACATTTTGCCTTATTCAAAACATTTTCACATATTTATGTCCATTCCGAATGTTTTTCTTAGCCGTTTAGAACCATTAGGAAAGCTAAATACTATGGAAAGTATAACAAAAGAACTGCATATTATGTTAAATCCTGAAACAACATATAAACCACAAGATAATAGTTTGCCAGTTCGTTTTGGATTAAAAGATATAGAAGATATTACTTGGAAAACGTACTTGGACGCTCTTACTTGTACTCAGTGTGGTCGTTGTACATCGGTTTGTCCTGCTTCACAAACTGGAAGGAAACTTTCGCCAAGGAAATTACTAATGGACCTACGTAAAAGGATGAATGAAAAAGCTCCCAAACTATTAAAAAATCCGAATTATTTTGACAAAAAGACATACTTAGAAGGTTATATTAGTTTAGAAGAAATTTGGGCATGTACGTTATGCAATGCTTGTGCTCAAGAATGCCCTGTTAATATATATCATCCGCAAATAATAATAGACCTAAGACGATATTTAATATTAGAAGAAGGTAAAGCTCAAGGCGGTTTGCAATCAATATTTGCAAATATTGAAAATAACGGTGCACCATGGCAATATTCACCATCTGATCGTTTAAAATGGATAAAATCATGAATCAACAAGTGTTAAAAGTTCCAATAATGAGCGAGTTATTTGCTCAGGGACATAAGCCAGAATATTTATACTGGGTAGGTTGTGCAGGTGCGTACGATTTCCGTTACAAAAAAGTAACGCGTGCATTTGTAAAAATTTTAAATTTTGCTAAAACAGACTTTGCTATTTTAGGTGTAGAAGAAAGTTGTACAGGTGATCCTGCTCGTCGAGCTGGAAATGAAATGTTATTTCAGATGCAAGCAATGCAAAATATTGAAAAATTCAAATATTATGAAGTAAAAAAAATATTAACTACTTGCCCCCACTGTTACAACACTCTAAAAAACGAATATCCCGATTTAGGTCTCGAATGCGAAGTAATTCATTATACAGAATTTATTGATAACTTGATAAAGAAAGGAGTTTTACCACATAATAATTCTTTCAAAACAAACATTACATACCACGATCCTTGTTATTTAGGCAGAGCAAATAAAATTTACGAACAACCAAGAAATATACTGAAAAACATGGGTTATAAAATAACCGAAATGAAAAAAAACAAAAGTTATGCTTTATGTTGTGGTGCCGGAGGTGCACAATTTTTTAAAGAATCGGAACCAGGTGAGAAAGAAATTTGTACACTTAGAACAGAACAAGCTTTAGAGACTAATGCTAAAGAAATTATAACAACTTGTCCTTTTTGTATTACAATGTTAACCGATGGGCTTAAAAACCTAAAAAAAGACGAAGAAATACAAGTAAAAGACATTGCTGAAGTAATTGTAGAAACTTTATCTCTTTAAATGATATTTTTTCTTATCACATTATAATTTTATCTTTGCACTTGCGTTATATTACAAAATTTATGTCTATACTAACAATACTTAAAAATAAAATTATCTGGAAACATATTGCTGTTCAGGTGGGAATTATTGTTATGTTACTGCTCATAACATATTATTGGTTAAACATTTATACTTATCATGGCGAAACTATAGAAGTTCCAAACTTTACTGGATTAACTTTAGAACAAGCTAAACAAACAGCAGAAGCATACAAATTAAAAATAATATTATTAGATTCTGTTCACTTTATTGATAAACCCAAAGGAACGATAATTTCACAAACTCCAGAACCGAAACATAAAGTAAAACCTAACAGAACCATTTACATTATTCTTAATGGGTTTGAAAATGAAAAAATTCCAATGCCCGATTTACGTGGTATATCTATTCGTCAAGCACAATCCGATGCAGAATTGTTTGGTTTAAAAATAGGGAGATTAACATACGTCCCAGACATATCTACAACTGTTTTAGAGCAACATTATAAAGGGAAGCCAATTGCGCCTAATACAATGATCCCCAAAGGGTCCATTATAGATCTTGTTATTGGTAAGGGAGAAAGTAACGAAAAAACAAATATTGTTTGCATTATCGGTAAAACTTTAGCAGAAGCAAAAAGTATTCTAACTTCTCATTCTTTAAACATTGGAAGTATAATTGCTGATAAAACATTAACAAATTCTGCTGATTCTTCTAAAGCATTTATTTGGAAACAATCACCATCTTGTAATTTAAACTCACCAATATCATTAGGCTCATATATTGATGTTTGGATAACCTTAGATAAAGACCTATTACCAGATAATAACATTATTGAATTATGAAAATTAAATACACAATTATTTTTTTTAGCATATTCAAACTTATTTATACACAACCTATATTGCTTAAATTACAGAGCAACCCTATTTTATCAGAAGAGTACATAAATCAAAAAATAATTTATTCAAACGATACATTAAGGTTACCTTTTTTCGACGACTTTTCTCGAGACAATATTTACCCCAATCCAAAATTGTGGTTAGACAACAATGTTTACATCAATCGCACATTTGGTCTTAATCCACCAACTATTGGAGTAGCAACTTTCGATATTATAAATATGGCAGGCGAAGTTTATTCGCACGCATCTCAAAATTCTTTTATCGCAGATTTTTTAACATCAAAACCAATAAATTTAAGCTATTATACAACTAATAATCCGTTTACAATATCTACACAACTTTTGTATTATTACGAAACTGCAAAAAACACTTATCATCCTTCCGATTCATTATTTTATAAAAGTGGTAACTTTTTATTAAACTGCAATATTAGTCCTACAACATACAATACAAGTATGAATATTTACTTTGGTCAAAACAAAATAGACGTTAGCGATTCGCTTTATTATTACGACCAAAATTTGTTACAATTTGTATATATACAACGATATTTTTATACTTACTATAACGTAGGCGATTCTATTTACTTAAGTTTTTACTATCAAGCTAAAGGAAATGGAGGAAATTCACCCGAAAATTCAGATTCGCTAGTTTTACAATTTAAAGTCCCTGGCTCAAATTGGAAAAATATATGGTCAGTAAAAGGTACAAATGAAAATACTTTTAAAAGAGTTATGATACCTATAAAAGATACAGCATTTTTTAAAAAAGGTTTTCAGTTTCGTTTTTACAATTATGGTAGTTTAGGTTCATTATCTCACCCAAGTTTTGCAAGTAATGTAGATTTCTGGAATTTAGATTATGTTTATTTGAATATTAACAGAAATATAAACGATACTATTTTCCCCGATGTTGCAATAAATAGTTATATACGTTCGTTCATTAAAGAACCATATACATCAATTCCTTGGAAACATTATCACGATAGCTTACAGATAGATACTTTACGTTTTAAATACTACAATTTTTCAGGAGATGTTGTTAATGTTCAACGTTTACAAAGCATAAAAAATGTTACAAACCAACAGCTTATTAAATTAGATACACTTGGTAACGAAAACATAGCTCCTTTTACACATTTTAACTTTAAACGAAAAACAACGAGCGGCTATTTTCCTTCAAATAATCAGTCCGAATCAGTTTATATGATAAAAACATACCTATCTGCACCTGCTTTACAATCGTTCGATTATATGCAATGGAATGATACACTAATTTCGTATCAAATTTTCAAAAATTATTATGCAATAGACGATGGTAGTGCAGAATATGGAATAGGATTAGCTGGCACTGGTTCACAAAATGGTCAAATGGCAATAATGTTTAAACCTATTGTCCCCGACACATTGCGAGGAGTGTATATGTATTTTAATAAAACTTTAAATAACGCTAGTCAAAAATATTTTTATTTAACTATATGGAACTGTAAAAAAGGTAAGCCTAATCAGATTATATACAAAAAACAAGGATTTCGCCCTGAATACCACGGAATTAATAATTTTCATTACTATAATCTTGACACAGCAATTTTTGTTAATGATACCATTTTTGTTGGTTGGACGCAAACAACCACCGATTTACTAAATTTAGGTTTCGATCTGAATTATGATTATTCATCTAAAACTTGGTACAACTTAAATGGTGTGTGGAAACCTTTGCCCTATTTTGGGACTCTTATGATACGTCCTGTATTTAGCAAAGATCCTATAATTACAATACCAAAAACGCCATTAAAATCAAATATCGAATTATATCCAAATCCTGCTTCAGATTTCATTCATATCAAATCTGAATATAATATTAGATTCGAGTTGTACGATATAACCGGTAAAATAATATTAACCGGAAGTGAAAAGTTAATAAATGTTTCCAATTTAAATAATGGATTATATATTATTAAAATACGTCAAAACGAAGACATTAGTATTCAAAAAATAATGATTAAACGTTTATGACAATTGACGAATACGAACTCGAATCAGGATACGAAGAAAACTCGGAATTGTACGAACATCATAAAATTATTGTTGATAAAGGTCAAACGCTTTTAAGAATAGATAAATTTTTAGTTAATCGTTTAAATCAAGTATCAAGAAACAGAATTCAACAAGCAGCTGAAGCTAATTGTATTTTGGTAAATGGGAAACCTGTAAAGTCCAATTACAAAGTTAAACCATTAGACGAAATAAGTATTGTACTACCTTATCCTCCTAATGAATATGAATTAATCCCGGAAAATATTCCACTCGAAATATTATACGAAGACGACGACCTGCTCGTAGTAAATAAACCTGCCGGTATGGTTGTTCATCCTGCTAAAGGAAACTACTATGGTACACTTGTAAATGGTTTGTTATATCACTTTAAGCAATTAAGTAATTCCGAATCGGTACGACCTGGTTTAGTACATAGAATAGATAAAGATACAAGTGGTATTTTAGTTGTTGCAAAAAATGATTATACTCACGCACATCTTGCTAATCAATTTTTTAACAAAACAACTGAACGTATATATTGGGCTCTTGTTTGGGGCAATTTCGACCTAAAAGAAAGTACAATTAAAGCACATATTGGACGTTCGCAAAAGAATAGAAAAAAAATGGCAGTATATCCTGACGGACAAACAGGTAAATACGCTATTACACATTATAAAGTACTTAAAGACTATGAATATGTTAGCCTTGTTGAATGTAAGCTCGAAACAGGAAGAACACATCAAATAAGAGCTCATTTCGAATACATTAAACACCCGTTATTTAATGATGAAATATATGGAGGTAACAAAATTATTAAAGGTGGAAACTCACCTAAATACAAACAATTCATTGAAAATTGTTTTAAAATTATGCCACGTCATGCTCTTCATGCTAAAACTTTAAAATTTATTCATCCCAAAAAACAAACAACAATGTTTTTTGATACAAATTTACCAGACGACTTTAATTTACTTTTAAAAAAATGGGACAATTATATTTTTTAGATAAATATCATTAACATCCGATTGTTTATAATTTGAGACCTTTGAAAAACTTAAAGATTTTTTAATTACAATTTTTTTTGATTACAAAAAGCCTTTCCCTCTTTCTCGTCATCGCGAGTTCCTTCTTTCAAGTCATTGCTAGGAGCGAAGCGACGAAGCAATCTCCCCATTGCTCCACCCCGTCATTGCAAACCGAAGGGTTGGCAAGTGTGCTGGCGTGAAGCAATCTCCTCATTGCTCATTCCTTTTAGTGTTAAGTGTTTTGGGGCGATTGCTTCGCTCACTGCGTTCGCTCGCAATGACGTTGTGGGGTTACAGACTCACAATGGCGGTGGGAGGTTGTTTGCTTGCAATGGCGTAACAAAAACAATGTTAATTGCCTTGCAAAGGTCTTAATTTTTTTTTTATTAAAGTGAACAACGTATCGTATATATATATATTTGCAGCGGTTTAATCAAAAAACTAATAAAACATATGAAAAAGTTATTTGGAATTTTTATGATTGCAGGCATGTTGTCTTTTGTTGCCTGTGGTCCAAGTGCAGAAGAACAAGCTGCAGAACAAGCTCGTTTAGATTCATTGAAAAGAGATTCTTTAATGAAAGATTCTATTGCTAAAGCTGAGTTGGAAAAAGCTCGCTTAGACAGTATTGAAAAAGCAAGACAAGATTCTATTGAAAAAGCTCAAGCTGATTCAATAGCTGCTGCTAATAAAAAGGTAAGAAAAAGTAAAAGCTGAATCTTGTTTAAATTGTCATTTTTTGCTTAATAAAAAAACTCTTTGTAAATATAGTACTTAAATGAATATAAAAGCCTAAAATAAAATTTAAAGTTTTACAAATGTTGATTTTTAAAAACATCCACAACCACGCTGGTGGTAATTAGTTTTACTACGTGGTTTTTTAATGGTAGAAAAAGGACGTTTATCAACAATTTGATATATTTTTTTAATAGTAAAATTTGTGCAAGATTTACAAACCATTTCAGCAAAAAAGCATACGTAATTGTTGTTTTGCTCTTTGCTTCTTTTTGCAAAAACCAAATACTCTTTACCTTTCTCGAAATTTATTGTATCCTTTACAACGTAAACCATTAAACGACTATAATCTTTTCCTTTTTGAATTTCGGTTATATCAAAATCAATTAAAAAAATTTCGTCATAAGTTGTTGATATAATATTTTTGTGTATTACAAATGCTGTAAATATAATATCTGCAGCTTTGTACATGCTTTTTATAGAATCGTCGGACAAAATATTTTGCGAAAACAAAAATAAATTGTATGATATTAGGTATAATGTAAATATTTTTTTCATATCAGCGTGTTAAAGATACATCTTTTTTAATTTTTTTTCTTAAAATAAAAAAATCGTTTATCCCCAACATATAACCTAATCCATAAGAGATATGCAGCAGAAAAAATGCCAACATCATTTTCAAATTATAATAAACATTTTTGTAATATTTCAAAGAAAAAGCAAATGCCAATAAAAAGTATAACATTACAACTGTTAAAAACAATACCATTGAATAAATACTAACAAAAGATAAAGTGCCAAAAACAATAATAAACAAAACAAAAGCAAAAGGCACTAACTGTCTTAAATTAGTAATTGCTTTATGTTTTTTATTAACATATACTTTCCAATAACCATATTGAAAATATTGTTTAAATAATTTATTGAAAGAAGAGCGGACGAAATATCGAGCTTTTAAATCTTTACTCAACCAAATTTTTCCGCCATTCTTTAATAATCGAAAATTAAATTCGTCGTCTTGATTACGGCTTAATTCTTCGTCGAATAATCCTATTTTGTTGAATACATTTTTTCGGTACATACCAAAAGCAACTGTATCGACAAAACCGTCTTTAATCCCTGTTCTAAAATGAGCAGAACCTACACCAAAAACAGAAGATAAAGCATAACTTATAACTTCTGTTGTTTTGTTTTCAGAAATATTTTCTAAAATGCCACCTAAGCAATCAATTTCGGGATTTTTGTTTAAAATATTTACTGCTTTTTCAATATAATCTAATCGCAATTCAGCATGTGCTCCTAAAATCATTATGTAATCACAATCTAACGATAATTTTATTCCAATATTTAATGCAAAAGGTGTTGTTTTGTGTGTATTTGTCGAATAATGAATGTTAGAATATTTTTTTGAATAATGTTGAATTATTTCAGGACTTTTATCTGTACTTAAGCCATCAACTACAAATATTTTTAGAAATTGTTGCGGATATGATTGATTAATAATTGACAGCAAACATTTTTCAATATATTTTTCTTCGTTTCGGCAAGGTATTACTATAGATACCATTTTTAAATTCATAATATTTGTCCCTTAACAAATAAAACAAAGTCCTTAATAAGCTTCGGAAAAATAGCTTTTTCTTCTATTATTTTACGGTTTATCTCAAATATATGGTCGGGCTTTATTGAGTTTAATTCACTAATAATGTCAGTAGCTTTATACAAAACTATACCATTTTTTCTATTTTCGATCCATTCTAAATTAGCAGGTATGTTTGAAACAATTGGCACACAACCATAAGCCATTGCTTCGAGTAATGAAACAGATGTAGCATCGCTTTCGGGAAGAGAAAAAAAGTATTGTGATTTCCTGTAATACTCCGATTGTTCATTCTCAGATAAATAACCAACCCATTGAACAGATTTGTCAAGATTTAGTGAATTGGCATAATTTTTTAAATTTTCTTCCTCATCACCTTTATTAGCTATTATAAGCCGAGATTTTGGAAATTGTTTTTTTATTTCACTGAAACATTCTAAAACTTTGTCTATTTTGTAATTTTTTGTTAAAGCTCTGTTCGAAAAAAACAAATTAGAGTCTTTTTCATTAAAAGAAACTTCTGGCATAACAGATATACCAAAAGGAAATGTTAATACATTTGTCTTTGAATATAATTGATGTATCTTTTCAGTCATGTAATTAGAATCGGAAGTTAGTAACATAGCTTTTCTAAGCGAAAATATCGTTATTAACTTTTTAATCCACGATTCAAATGGTGTTTTTAATATATCGGTACCCCAAGCAGACAATATTAAATAACAACTTTTAGGCACACACAACGAAGCTAAAAAACCATAACTTGTAATATAGTGAGCATGAACAATTTCGGGATTTATATCATAAAGTAATTTTTTTAATTTAAAATATAATTTTAAAATATGAAAATTGCCACCTTCTTGTTTAATAGATACACCAAATTCAAAACACTTTTTCTTATCAACATAGTTAAATATTTCTGAATTGCAATAATTAAAAGTTATTACATATAAATTAAAATAACTGTGTAATTCCTTAATCCACTTTATCAAATGCGGACTTTGTGCATCACCAAGTATTACATATTTATGATTGTTTTCCATTCTTCAATTTATAAATTAAATGCTCATAAATTTTTACCTGATAAGCTCTATGATGAAGTTGTATAAGGCTGTTGTTATACGATAAAGTTTTTTTATTTTTCCAAAGAATATATGCTTCTATAATAGCTTTTTCAATTTCTTCGATATTATAAAAGTCAGCAATAAATCCGGCATTACATTCTTCAATTAGTTGAGCTGCGACATCGGTTTTATCAATCAAAGCTATAATAGGACGCATTGCACCCAGATAATCGAACAATTTACCTGTATAAACACCTTTATATTCAGAAGGTGGATGAATTAGCAATAAAGCATCAGCGAGTTGCATAAGCTTTACAGCTTCTTTATAATTCAATTTATCAATTTTTTCTATGTTGTTTTCTAAACTTGATGGGATTTTTACAGTTGAAGACTGTCCCAATAATATTATTCTAAAATCTTTTAAAATTCCCTTTATTATTAAATTTTCAACAGCCTTAAAAAAAGTATAAGGACTTCGATTTGCATAAAATGTTCCCGCGTGAAGCATAGTAAATTGTTCGTTAAAATGGATTTTTAATCGTGCTTCAAAATCGAAACCGTTTCTAATTTCTACAATAGGAATATTTTGTGTGTTTTTAGTCTCGAGTTGATTAATAATTGGCATAGAAACTGTTGTTATTGCATCTGCATGTTTCAAAATTATTTGTTCTATTGTATGATGTTTCTTTCTTTGATTTTTAGGAATGTAAGGATTACCTGATAAAGCATCTCGTAAATCCGATATCCAAATACAGTTTTTATATTGACTTTTTACTTTAAAAGCTGCATTATGAACCTCTATTGGCGGAGATGACGATATTATAACAAATGTCTCATTATCAACAATTCTTTTAACTTCTGAAAAAGCCTGCGTTTCAATACTTTTATAAGGCGAAACACCTATGTTAATAAGTAATCTATTCCATAATGCTTTTAACTTATGTAAAATGTAAGATGTGTTTTTTTTAAACTTTGCATAACGTATAATAGATTTGTCTCTTAATGGAACAAGTGTTACACCTTCTGTTGTTTCGGTTATCATTTGCGAAAAAGGAAAAATAACATAAACGTCAAAAATATTTTTATCAACATATTTTGCGATTGCTTGCAAACGCTGGCTTGATACAGATATAATTGGCGGATAATAGGCTGTAATTATTATTAACTTAGTTTTTTTTGTATTAGTCATTTGTTAATATTTTTTTTAATTCTAAAATATTTTTTTCTGAAAATTCTTCCTGTACCCATAAACTTCCTTCCTTATTTAAGTTAAGCATATTAAAATCGAATTGTTGCTTAAAAAACTTTAATTTTTCGATTATATCATTGTCTGATACAACTTTTTCTGTAAAAGGTAAGGTATAATTATATAATACATATCGCATATAAAACAGCGATTCTAGGACAAAAAAAGATAAGCCATCGTGTTCAGGAATTCGAATACATACAACTGAATTTTTGATATAGTTTTCAATATTTTCAACCCATCCGTGAAAGACTACATTAGAAGGACAAGGTAATTCGGGATATTTAGTTCCTACAACATTAAATTCAATATCGGGCAAACAACTTGAAATTTTTACTAACCGTTCAATACCATAAAATTTTTGCTTATTTTGAGGTATATAAATAAGTACATTAAATTTTTCAGGAAATGGAGCATTTACAACTTTTTTTGAACTAAAATTTATTAAAGGCAAATATCGTGCATTTATCCCTATTTTTGCCAATTCTTCTACAAACCAAGGCGTATCAGTAATATGAATACACTTACTAATAAAGTCAGGATTAAATTTTTTGTTAAAATATTCGTTCTTTGCAGATAAAATATCGCTACCTACCCAATGCATTACTATGCGCTTATTTAAAGCCATTGCAAAACTAATTGCTTTGCTTTTTCCTATTGTTCCATTTATTGAATATAAAGTTTTTGAAAAAGGTAATAAGAACATAAATTTTAACCTATCAGTATAACTATAGTACGTATCTAAGTTAATGTATGAATATTCCGAATCAATAAGCTTAAGTTCTGAAGTAATTTTTTCGGCAAAATATGGCAACCCTATCGTTATAATTTTTTTCATTTGTTATTATCGGACGATATTTTCAAAAACCAAAATAGCAAAATTATAAAATAAACACTCATTGTAATACTAACTATAAGCAAACTAATGTATATATCACGAAAAAAAATTGCCCCAATTAGTATTGATAGAACAATTAAACTATTTCCAATTAAACTAAAAACAAACGATTTACGTTGCTGACCTAAAATAATAGGAATTGTGCTTACAGGACTTATAATGAAACTAAACATTACCCACGGACATATAAATCTTGCCATAACTCCTGCCCTACTCCAACCCTCACCTAAAAACCATTCGAACAACATCGGTGCAAACAAAGCTAATACAAAAAAAATAGGTATTGCTACAATAGCAAGGTTACGAAGAGTTTTAACAACAATTGTGTGAATGCTTTTACCATCTGAGTAGTATTGAGAAGCTCGCTGAAAAAAAACCTGCCCTATTGATGCACCTAATAACGAAACAGGAGCCATTAACAGCCTATATGTTCTTGAATAATAACCTACATCGTCGAATAAGAAAAAATAACTCAACAAAAAAATTACAATACTTTGTTGAAAAACATCTATAAAAGCATGTAAACTATTTATTTTTGGAAAATCGGAATATTGAATTGCCATTTCTTTAATTTCAACTTTATTTATTAAACTAATTGAGCGCTTATCTTTTCTAATAAAATGAAATAAATACAATAAAAAAGACAAAATCTGAGCAAACAAAAACGATAAAATTAATCCTAATGCCTTAAATTTCATGAACCCTAAAAGAATATTACCAAATGAGTTTAATATAGTTTGAAATACTCTGTTTATGCTTATCATTCCGAAACGCTTATTTCTCAACATCCAATAGTTTAGAGCCTGAAACATACCAGCAAATAAAATAGCAAATGGTGATAACCATAAATAATTCAACAAAGGTTCGTTATTTAAAAACTTTACTATATGTTTACCAAAAATTGCAATGATAACAACAGAAACAACACTAGTTATAAAACTAATAATAAAAGATAAAGCAAGAATATTTACCGATAATCGTAATGTATTAGGCAACATTATTGCAAGCTCGTATCTAGCAGTTGCAACAATTGTAAACAAAGTTGTGATACTTATGAACTGAGCAAATAAAGCAAATTCTTCAGGTGTATATATACGAGTAAGCAAAGGTTCTACTAAAAAAGGAATAATTTGTGCAATTGCACCACCAGAAAAAATTGTAAAAACCTGTCGCACAAATGTACTTTCGTATATTTTCACGATAAATGTTTTTGTAATATTGATGTTATTAAATTCAATTCATTATCACTTAAACGATGTACAATATTCACAGGCAAATTTATTATACGTTGACTAATATCTTCACCTACTCTACAATAACCACTATTATACCCGTAACAGTAACTCCCTTTTGGATGAACTACTGCATTAAACCATTCACCATAGTATATCTTATTTTTCAATAATTCAGCTTTAATGGCTTTTACTTTTTCTAAAGGAACGTTTTCATTAAATAATATAGGATAACGAACCATAACATAATCAGTCTTATTGTATGTTGTAATATTGCTAATATTCTTAAAAAAAATATCATACTGTTTACATATTTCTTTTTTACGTAAATTGATTTTTTCTATATCGTTCATTTGTAATATACCAAATATACATAACAAAGAAGATAATTTAACTGGATAGTGTAAAGGCATTTCACCATTCAACTCGCTATATGGCGTCTTATATATCAAGTTCAATTTGGAAAAAAACGCAAAAAAAGGTAATTTTAATCTACTTAAAATTTTATATGAAGTAAAATTTAATAATTTCAAAGTTATCAAGATTTTAAAAACAATACCAAATGTCATATTACTTATTTGGTTATATTCGTTCGAAAAGACTTCAAGCAAAGACTTGTTATTAATTATAACTGCCCCACCCATACCAGTTGTTATAGGCTTTGAAAACTCGAAGCTAAAAAACGATGCATCTGTCAAGGTTCCACAAAATTTTTTATTATCAGCTATTGAGCCAAATGCATGAGCACAATCTTCAATAAATATGATTTGCGGATATTTTACCTTTAACTGCAAAACATCGTTATAAGTAATACCAAAATTATGAGATACTACTATTACTCTTGTATTTTGGTTTATTATATTTTCTAGGTTTTTTGTATCAATATTTAACGTATTGTAACAAATATCGGCATATTTTATTTTAGCACCTGTATATTTAATTGCATTCGTAACAACAACACAGGTATAACCACACACTATAACTTCATTGTCAGAATTAATCTTTAACGATTTTAACAAAGTATAAAGTCCCATTCGTCCTGCTGCAAACAAGAAAACACTATTTTTGCTCACATTAAAATATTTCGAAATTAGAGCTTTAAATATGTCGAAACGCTTTTTCGGATTTTTAAATAAATAATAAAAAAACTTAAACCAATAAAAAAACTTGAACGAATTGCATGTAAAAACCAAATGTGCCATTATTGTTCAATTTTTTTAACTGCAATTGCAGGAGAACCAGAATAAATATAGCCCGATAATAATTCGCCAAGTACTACAGAATTGGCTGCTACTACAACATCGCTTTGTATTCTTGTACCAGGAAGTACAACACAATGACTTCCAATAAAAACATTATTACCTATTTCGATAGAACCTTTTGTATAGTTTTGCCTAAATAAATTTTTACCTTTTGAACTGTTAGATACACAAAAAAAAGAACAATACGGACCTATTGCAACATCGTTGCCTATAATTACTTGCATATCTTCCACCAGAAAATAACAATACGGTGCAATATGTGAATTATCTTTTATCTCGAACAAGCCATTTTTTGACGCATAAATAGATATGTTTTTATACAAAATAGAATTTTCTCCAATTTTAATAGATGAAGCATTTTGAATATCTACGCTATAATAAATTATTGAATTATGACCAATTTTAGCACCATTTAAAATTAAGTTGTATCGTTTAATTTTATTTTTAATTCTGTGCAAAAATTTCATTCTTTAAATACTTTTTACAAAAATACTTGGAATAATCGAAAAACAGAAATTTTGAACAGATTAAGAATATTTTTCTTTTTAAGACTTTACTTTAATAAACTCTAAACAGTTTTTAATTTTTTTTAACAACTTTTTAAACTGAAAATAAGTACTAATCCCGTACGAACATACAAAAACTATAAGTGTTGTCGTATCTACAAGTTGTTGCGAGAATTTACTACCTGTTAATATGTAAATAAGAAAAGAAATGTACGAATTTGAATATATCGGTAATTCTAATTTAGCACGTATTCCCCAGTGCCAATCGGTACAAAAACAATAACCCCATCCGTACCATATTCCTAAAACAAACCACGAAAAAGCTGTTAAATTAAGTGTAATGAAGTTCCATAAACGAGTTTTTACCCATATCCATCCAAATACATTGAAAAAGATTAGTGCTGTGTGAAAAATAATAAAAAAATAATCTAATAAGCGGTAAATTAGTAATATATAATCATCCATTTAGTTATGGTTTACGTCCTATTGGCATAATATACATAGGCTCTTCTTTTATTTGCAATATTTTTTTTACTTTATCGTCTTCAAATGCACCAATAATGACAGTTCCTAAATTTAACGATTCGCATTGCAAATGAATGTTCTGACCACAATGACCAACTTCCATATAAACGTAGCGTTCGCCCCTTGCTCCATATACTTTTGTTGTTCTGCTAAAGTCAGCAGTAATAATAATACTTGCTGGCGATTCTTCAATATATTCCTGTTGCAATGAAGCGTTTGTTAACTGTTTTCTTAAATCGTTATCATTTATTTTCTTTACAGAATGCTCAAGCGAATTATAATGATATAATCCTGTTTTTAAACCTTCAACTTCGCCGCATACAAAATAAATTTCGAGCGGATAAGTTGCTCCTGCCGAAGGACAAGTTTTTTTACGACCCATTGTTGTACCATAAGCCGACCATAATAACTGCGAAACTTCCTGTAAAGTTAATGGTTCTTTCTTATACGATCTTATAGAACGACGTTTATGTAAAACCTCTTCTATACTAACATGCCCCTTTAAATTAGGTTTTGGCAACATTATTACATCTTTCTCCATATTTTGACAACTTAATTGAAGCGACAAAAATAAAACCAATGCAAAAGATACAAAACTCATAATCTAATGATTAGCATCATCAAAAATACAAAAAATTTTCTTATGCTTTACTGTAAAATAATTAAACTATATTTTTTATATAAACTGCATAACTTATCTTTGCAATAAAATGAAAGTTTTGTATATATATTGTAACGAATTTGGATACAAGCCAACAATAAAAACATTAGAACAATTTCCTGATTATAAGGAAACTGAAACAAAAACTTTTTACGATATTCAGGTTGCTTTTATTCACGCAGAAGAAAAAGATATGCAAGCTGAGTACGACTTGTTTAAAAAATTAGTAAACAATATTAAATGGATTTGTCGTAAAAATAATACAAAAAAAATAATACTGCACTCATTTGCACATTTATCGGAAAGTAAAGCAAGTTCAGAGTTTACATTCGATTTATTTAACAGATTAGAAAATCGCTTAAAAAGCTCGAATTATGAAGTTTATCAAACACCTTTCGGGTACTTTCTCGATTTGTACATAAAAGCACCAGGTTTTTCACTTGCACGTGTTTTTCAAGATTTATAATTGTTTGCTATATGGCATTATCTCTACAAGACAGCATACAATACATTCAAGGAGTTGGTCCAAAAAGGGCAGAATTATTAAACAAATACTTAAAAATACATACAGTTGAAGATATTTTACACTATTACCCATATAAATATGTAGATAGAAGCAAATTTTACAAAATTGCAGAATTAAATTCCGATTTACAATTAGTTCAAATAAAAGGAAAAATAACAGAATACAAGCTCATTGGCGAAGGAAAAAGCAAGCGTCTTGTAGCCACTTTTGCTGATAACACAGGTACAATGGAACTAGTATGGTTTAATTCTTTTCAATGGATACAAAAAAATTTTCCTGTTTTTAATGAAATAATTGTTTTAGGTAAACCAACAGAATTTAACAATAAACTAAACATCACACATCCGGAAATTGAACACTTGGCAAATTTCGAAAATAGCTTAATACAAGGATTACAACCTCAATATTCTATACCAGATAAACTTAAACAACATCAAATAACAAACAAAGTTCTAAGTAAAATAATTCAAAACGTTGTTAAACAGTACATAAACATAGTTAAAGATCCTTTGCCAGAAGAAATATTAGTCCGCAACAATTTAATGAGTTTACAAGAAGCAATTTATTTTATTCACTTTCCTGAAAATATAGAAAAGAAAAATAAAGCAGAATATCGCCTTAAATTCGAAGAATTATTTTACATACAATTAAACATACTAAGTCTTAAATACTATCGTAAAAATAACGTTTCTGGTTTTATTTTTACAAGACAAAAAGATTTACTAACAGTAAAACTTTTCAAACAATTACCATTTAAACTTACATCGGCTCAAATAAAAGTGTTGTCGGAGATTAGAAAAGATGTATGTTCTGGCAAGCAAATGAATCGCTTATTACAAGGCGATGTAGGGAGTGGAAAAACAATTGTTGCACTTTTTACAATGCTTATGGCTGTTGATAATGGTTTTCAAGCTTCGTTAATGGCGCCAACCGAAATTTTGGCACAACAACATTACGAAAATTTATGCGAATTATGTAAAAATATTCCTGTTAATATTGAAATTTTAACTGGTTCTACAAAAGCATCAAAACGTAAGACAATTCACGAAGGATTATTAAACGGAACAATTAATATTTTAATAGGCACACACGCACTTATTGAAGATAAAGTTAAATTTGCAAATTTAGGCTTAGTAATTATTGATGAACAACATCGCTTTGGTGTAGCACAACGAGCAAAATTATGGCAGAAAAATACCAACGAACCACATATATTAGTAATGACAGCAACCCCCATTCCTCGAACATTAGCAATGACAATATATGGCGATTTAGATCTTTCGGTTATAGATGAACTTCCACCAGGGCGAAAGCCAATAAAAACAATTCATCTCGACGATAGCCAACGTCTTAAGCTATTCAAATTTTTAAAAAAAGAAATAGACGAAGGACGTCAGGTTTATGTTGTGTTTCCACTGATAAAAGAATCGGAAGCTCTAAGCACATTAAAAGATTTGGAAGATGGCTACGAAAGTTATTCACGCGAGTTTCCACCACCAAAATATGTAATCGCAGTAGTTCACGGACAAATGAAAACAGAAGAAAAAGAATTTTCTATGAAGCTTTTTTCCGAAGGGAAAGCACATATTATGATAGCTACCACTGTAATTGAAGTAGGCGTAGATGTTCCTAATGCTACTATTATGGTAATTGAAAGTGCTGAACGCTTTGGTTTATCGCAATTACATCAATTAAGGGGGCGTGTAGGACGAGGAAGTCAACAATCTTATTGTATTCTAATGACTAAAACAAATTTAAGCAAAGATGCAAATACACGCATAAAAACTCTTTGCGAATCGAACGATGGATTTTACATTGCTGAAAAAGACCTAGAATTGAGAGGACCTGGAGATATTGAAGGCACACAGCAAAGTGGTATGCCATTTGAGCTTAAAATAGCAAAATACTCAGGAGATGAAAAAATATTATTAACAGCAAAAGACGAAGCAGACTACATTTTGCAAAAAAGCCCCGATTTAAAACTATATCCATCATTAACTAATAAGTTAAAAAAATTAAAGAATGAAAAAATTGATTGGAGTAAAATTAGTTAAAGCCTACAAATTAGTTACTTTTGCAATCGCAAAATTTCAATTATGAATGCTCTACTAAAAAAAGAATTATCAGCATTTTTTGCATCAATTACAGGGTACCTAATAGTTATTACTTTTTTGATAATTATTGGTCTTTTTACTTGGGTTTTCCCTGGACACTTTAATATACTCGAAGTAGGTTATGCCAATTTAGATTCGTTATTTATTTTATCACCTTGGGTTTTCCTTTTTTTAGTACCTGCTGTTACTATGCGTTTATTTTCAGAAGAAAAAAAAACCGGAACATTAGATATATTATTAACACGTCCTATATCAGATTTTAAAATTGTGATGGCAAAATTTATAACAGGATTTGTTCTTGTTACTATAGCAATATTACCAACATTTATTTATTATTTATCAATATATTATCTTTCAAATCCTATTGGCAATGTTGATACAGGTGCTATTTTAGGTTCATACTTAGGTTTGCTCTTACTCGCATCTATATATGTTTCAATAGGTTTATATGCATCTTCATTGACCGACAATCAAATTATTGCTTTCTTGCTTGGTGCAATCTTATGTTTTGTGTTCTTTTTTGCTTTCGATGCTATAGGTTCTTTAGAGTTTTTTTCCAGTATTTCGAACTTTATTTATAACATAGGAATTAGCGAACATTATAAATCTATTAGTAGAGGTGTTATCGATTCAAGAGATATTGTTTATTTTATAAGTGTAATAGCCATATTTTTATTATTAACAAAAACAAAATTGTCGAGCAGAAAATGGAAATAAAACAGGCACAAAACCGTAAAAAATATAAAATACAATTATATAAAGAATTGATAATTTTAATTAGCATAATTATTTTAGTTAATTACATTTCTTCACATCTATTTTTCCGTATAGATTTAACTTCGGAAAAACGCTACACGCTATCAAATACAACAAAAGAAGTATTAAAAAAATTAAAAGATATTGTTTACGTTAAAGTTTACCTCGATGGAGAATTGCCCTATGGCTTTTTAAGATTAAAAAAAAGTATAAAAGAAACATTAGATGAATTTCGTTCATATTCAGGCGACAATATTCAATACGATTTTATTGATCCTTACGATACAAAAGATAAGAAATCGCTAAAAGAAATTCAAAAGCAATTATACAAAATGGGATTAACTCCTACTAATATTCAAGAAAAAGATAAAGACGGTAAAATTGTTCAAAGAATAGTATTTCCAGGTGCAATTGTTTCGTATGCAGGAAAAGAAGTTGCAGTAGATTTTTTAAAAAATAACATAAACCGTACACCCGAAGAAAACTTAAATGCTTCTATTGAAGGAGTTGAATATTCGCTCATACAAGGCATACGTAAACTTAATAACGATTTTGGACATAAAATTGCTTTTATTGAAGGACACGGAGAACTCGACGAATGGGAAGTTGCCGACCTTACCAATTCACTTTCAGAATATTATACTGTAGAACGAGTTCGTATAGACAGTCAACTAAATAGTTTATCTACTAGAATTATTGACAGTTTAAATCAAAAAATTACAGTTAAAAATAAATACGACTTAATTATAATAGCCGACCCCGATAGTGCTTTTAGCGAATACGATAAATATATTTTAGATCAATACATAATGTATGGCGGTAAAGTTATTTGGATAATAGATGTTGTAAATGTAGAAATGGATAGTTTGGCATACCAAAGTTCAGTTATTGGTACAATAAAAAATTTAAACCTTAGCGACCAATTGTTTAAATACGGTGCAAGAGTTAATCCAAATCTCGTTCAAGATGTACAATGTGCTATTATTCCGGTAAACACAGCCATAGCAGGTACACAACCACAATTTACCCCTTCCCCTTGGATTTACTTCCCTTTGCTAATGCCAAACCCTGCACACCCAATTTGCAAAAACATTAACTTAGTTAAAGGACAATTTGTTTCAAGTGTTGACCCTGTTGGCGAAGATTCGCTGATAAAAAAAACAATTTTACTTACAACATCAGAAAACTCTCGTGTATTACTAGCTCCTGTTAAGGTTAGCTTAAAAATAATTAATAACAAAATAAATCCAGAATATTTTACAAAATCTTTTATTCCCACTGCAATACTATTAGAAGGTCGTTTCAAAAGTCTATACCAAAATCGTCTTGCCCCTGAAATGTACATTCACAAAGAAATAGCTTTTAAAGAAGAAAGTATATATACCCAAATGGCAGTAATAGGCGATGGAGATATTGCACGCAACCACGTTCGACGTTTAGGATTAAATCGCAGTCCTCTACCACTTGGATACGACCGATACACAGGTCAAACTTTTGGAAATAAAGAGTTTTTAATGAACTTAATATCATATATGCTCGACAGCAAAAACTTTACAGAATTACATTCAAAAGTAATACCACTAAGACTCCTAAAAAAACAATTTGTAGAAGACAATAAAACAACAATACAACTTATTAACATTTTAATACCTATAATACTACTAATTACTATTGGTATAGGAATTACATATTACAGGAAAAGAAAATATTCTAAAACAAAATAAAAGTTTATGAAAAAAAACATACTACTATATTCAATTTTTGCAATAACAATAATAGTTTCAATAATTGTTTATACTAAAAACAAGTCGGGAACAATAAAAAAAGAACTTAAAGATTTTGCATACGAAGATACATCGTTAGTTAATAAAATTTTCCTTGCAAACAAAAGCAATCAAACAATTCTTTTAGAAAGAATAAGTCCAAGTAAATGGATTGTTAATAAAAAATACATTGCAAGAGCCGATGCAGTAAGAAATCTACTTGATGCAATAGCCTCAATACAAGTAAAATCGCCTGTCCCAAAAAATTCTGTTGAACACATTACTAAATTACTTGCAACACGTTCTACAAAAGTAGAAATATATGCTGAAAACAAATTAGTTAAAACATATTACGTTGGTGAACCTACACAAGACAATTTAGGTACATATATGATTTTAGAAAAATCTGCTGTCCCTTTTATTGTTCATAAACCTGGTTTTAACGGTTATTTGACAGTTCGATATTTTACTGACGAAATAGAATGGCGCGATGTAAGTATATTTCCTATTACTATTTCACAATTATATTCTGTTTCGGTAGAATATCCCGAACAAGTCGAAAACTCATTTAACATAATACGCAAATCGGCTGGTGTTTACGAATTACAAAATTTTAATAATCAAAATTACCCATATACCGATACTATGCTACTTAAAGAAACTGCTATTTCTATCTTAAAAGCTAAAATAGACCGTTGGTTAACTGAGAATGTACAGAAAAAATTAGACTCTCTAAAAAACATTAAACCTATAGCAACAATTACCATTAAAACAATTAACGGCAATAAACATCAACTAAAACTTTATAAAAAATATTTTCTAAACAAAATATCAGAAAATGAAAGTTCGTTAGAACTTAACCCTGATGTTATGTACGGAGTACTAAATAACAAGGAATTAACCCTATGTCAGTATTTTACTTTCGACCCTTTATTATTAAAAATATCAGATTTTTCAAAATCAATAAATAAATAAACTATGAAATCGTATCGTAAAGAACTATGGTTCGAAACAAAAAATCGTAGAGAATTTATAAACATTACTCCAGCTGTTGAAAACTGTTTAAAAGAAAGTGGAATAAAAGAAGGACTATGTCTTGTAAATGCAATGCATATAACTTCAAGTGTTTTTATTAACGACGATGAATACGGATTGCATCAAGATTTTGAAACATGGTTAGAAAAATTAGCACCAGAAAAACCTTATTCACAATACAAACATAATGGTTTCGAAGATAACGCCGATGCTCACTTAAAACGAACAATAATGGGACGCGAAGTAGTTGTTGCTGTTACCCAAGGCAAACTCGATTTCGGACCATGGGAACAAATTTTTTACGGAGAATTCGACGGTAAAAGAAGAAAACGTGTTTTAGTTAAAATAATTGGAGAGTAAAATAATGGAAATATTAATTAAAACAGCTTTAATATCAGTTTATAATAAAATTAACATAGATAACATTGTTAAAAAATTAGCTAATTTAGATGTGAAAATTATTTCTACTGGTGGAACAAAAGAGTACATCGAAAATTTAGGAATCGAAGTTACATCTGTCGAATCATTAACAAATTACCCTTCTCTTTTCAACGGACGAGTAAAAACACTTCACCCTTCAATTATGGGAGGAATACTTTTTAACAGAGATAATGAAAACGATATAAACGAAGCAAATCAATATCAAATACCACAAATTGATCTGGTAATTGTAGATTTATATCCTTTCGAAAATACTTTAAAACAAACAAAAAATACTGAGGAAATTATCGAAAAAATTGATATTGGTGGAATTAGTCTTATTCGTGCCGCTGCAAAAAATTTTAAACATGTACTTGTTATACCTTCGGAAAATGATTATCCGTTTCTTATAAACATAATAGAAAAGAAAAATGGAATAAGTTCTTTAGACGACCGCAAACAAATGGCTACAAGAGCATTCGAAATATGTACTTATTACGACAGAATTATTTTTCAATATTTCAGAAATTCTCCTTATATAAATATTCCTACATCGCCTATAAAAAATTTAAGATATGGTGAAAATCCACATCAAAAGGCTTGGTACGTAGGTAATTTTGATGATATATTTGATAAAATTCAAGGGCAAGATATATCTTATAATAACTTATTAGATATAGATGCCGGAATAAATTTAATTTACGAATTTAATGAACCAACAATCGCAATTTTAAAACATAACAATCCTTGTGGTGTTGCATCTTCTTTAAATCCTTTAGAAGCATGGGAAAAAGCATTAGCATCTGATCCCATAAGCGCATTTGGCGGTATTATTGTTTCAAACTTTAATATAACATACAATATTGCCGTAGAAATAAATAAACTATTTTTTGAAATATTAATAGCACCTAATTACGACGATGAGTCAATAAAACTGTTTAATTCAAAAACAAAACGAATATTGTTAAAAATAAAAAAATGGGAACCTGAAAAGTATTCATTAAGAAGTATTTTAAACGGAATTTTAATACAAGAAAAAGACACACATACAACTCAAAAAGATATGTTTAAAATAGTTACAAAAACACATCCAACAAATAAAGAAATAGAAGATCTTATTTTTGCTAATAAAATTGTTAAACATACAAAAAGCAATGCAATTGTAATTACAAAAAACAAACAAATGTTAGGTGTAGGAATGGGACAAACATCGCGTGTTGATGCTGTAAAACAAGCAATAGAAAAAGCAAACAGTTTTAATTTTAACCTAAAAGAAGCTGTTTTAGCTAGCGATGCTTTTTTTCCCTTTCCAGATAGCATCGAAATAGCACATAAAGCAGGTATTACTGCAATTATACAACCTGGAGGAAGTATTCGCGACCAGCAATCTATTGAATATTGCAATAAAAATAATATATCAATGATTTTTACAAATTTTCGTCATTTTAAACACTAGTTTTTAAACTTAAATATTAACTTTGCAAATAAAAGATAATAAAACTATGGGATTATTTTCATATTTTAATCAAGAACTTGCAATAGATCTTGGAACAGCTAACACTATTATATTTCAAAACGATAAAATAGTAGTAGATGAACCGTCTATCATAGCTATAGACAATGAAACAAAAAAAGTAATAGCTGTAGGTCAGGAAGCACGTCAAATGCATGGCAAAACTCATGCAAATATAAAAACCATACGCCCTCTTAAAGATGGTGTAATTGCCGATTTTCATGCTGCCGAATTAATGTTACGTGAATTTATTAGAAAAACAAATCTACGAAGACGTTTTTTCTCACCATCATTAAAACTAGTTATTGCAATACCATCAGGAAGTACCGAAGTCGAAATACGTGCTGTTCGTGATTCTTCTGAACACGCTGGCGCTCGTGAAGTTTATATGATATACGAACCAATGGCAGCAGCTATTGGTATGGGACTTGATGTCCATGCTCCCGAAGGGAACGTGGTTATTGATATTGGAGGTGGAACCACTGAAATAGCTGTTATTTCGCTTGCCGGAATTGTTTGTAATAAATCAATACGTGTAGCTGGCGATGTTTTTACAGCCGATATTATGGAACACATGCGAAGTCAACATAATATGAAAGTTGGAGAACGTACAGCAGAAGAAATTAAAATTGAAGTAGGTGCAGCTATCACAGATTTAGATGATCCTCCCTCAGATTACATTGTTAAAGGACCAAGTTTAACAGGCTCGTTACCACTAGAAGTACCTGTTTCGTATCAGGAAATAGCACACTGCCTCGATAAAAGTATCATGCGAATAGAAAGTGCTATACAAGCAGTTTTAGAAGAAACACCTGCAGAATTGTATAAGGATATTACTAATAACTGTATCTATTTAGCAGGTGGCGGTTCATTATTACGAGGTTTAGATAAAAGATTTAGCGAAAAATTTGGACTAAAATTTAAGGTAGATGAAGAACCACTTCTAGCTGTGGCTAGAGGAACTAATATTGTACTAAAAAACTTTCATCATTTCCAATCTATACTCATGCGGTAATCAGATTCTAATACAATCGTATGAGAACCATACTCCAATTTATCTACAAGCAACACAACCTAATTTTATTCTTACTAATCGAAATATTTTGTTTAGCAATAACCATTAAAAACAACGATTATCAAAATGCAGTAGGATTTTCAATTATTGAGGAGTTTTCAGGCTCAATACATAAAATATATCATTCTGTTTATCGATTTATAAACACCGTTGACGAAAACAAAAAACTTGCTCACGAAAATGCCTTTTTAAAAGCAAAATTATTAAATATAGCTAATATAAATGAGAATAACATAATTTACAAAGATACTTATGACCTAATCCCTACAAATATTGTGTTTGCAAATGTATTTAGCTCAAATAATTACATAATAATAAACAAAGGTAAAAACGATAGCATAGAAGCAGATATGGGCGTTATTTGTCCAACAGGTGTTGTTGGTATTGTAAAAAATGTTTCACCAAACTTTGCAACTGTTATACCAATAATAAATGTTAATGCTCATATTAGCGCAAGAATTAAAACAAACCAATATTTTGGAACAACTAACTGGGATGGTAAAGATTTTAAATACATTAATCTGGCTGATATTCCATACCACGTAAAACTAAAAAAAGGAGATACTGTTATTACAAGTGGCTTTTCAACTATATTCCCAGAAGGAATTGAAATTGGTATAATTGAAAATTTCGACTTCAACGAAGGAAATGACTTTTATAATATTGTAGTTAGACTTAGTACTGAGTTTAACAAAATAAATCATGTTTATGTTGTAAGGCACAAAAAGAAAAATGAATTTAAACAAATAGAAAATGAAATAAAAAATGTACGTTAATATATTTCAACATATAATACGATTTTTTGTTTTAGTAGTTGTTCAAATTTACGTTCTTAATAACATTCTTTTTTTAAACATTATAAACCCATACATTTATATTTATTTTATTCTTTTATTACCCTTTGAAACACCAAACTTTATTTTAATTATTTTAAGTTTCATATTAGGCTTTACAGTAGATTTATTTACTTGCTCTTATGCAATTCATGCATTCGCAACTACATTTATTGGTTATATCAGACCTTTTGTACTTAAACTTTATTCACCTTTTGATGGTTACGATAAAAACACAAAACCTACTATTGAATTTTATGATATTTATTGGTGGTTAAAATATGCATTTACAATTACATTTATTCATCACAGCATTCTTTTCCTTTTAGAAACATTTCACTTACACAATTTATTTCATACCACAGTTAAAGCGCTAATTAGCACAATATTAACTGTTATATTGATAACCTTACTACAATATTTTTTCCATAAATCAAAATCGAAGAAATGATAAACCCTTATGCACATCGTAAATATGTTATTATTTCGATTATTATAACAATTGTGTTTGTTTACATTTCTCGATTATTCTATATGCAAATAATAGACGATTCTTATAAATATTCAGCCCAAAACAATTCTCAGCGTCGCGTAACTAAATATCCTGCACGTGGAGTTATATTCGATCGTTATGGTAAAATACTCGTATATAACGAACCAGCATTCGATTTAATGGTTATACCTCATCAAACACGCGAATTCGATACTACCGATTTATGTAATATTTTAGAAGTTGACCGTAACATTTTACGAATATTATTAAAAAAAGCTCGAACTTATTCAAAATACAAACCCTCAGTTATAATTCCTCAATTATCACTCGAAACCACTGCAATACTTAAAGAAAAACTTTACAAATTTAGTGGCTTTTTTCTTCAAGCACGTACGCTTAGAAAATATCCCAAACCAATAGCAGCACATTTACTTGGCTACGTTGGCGAAGTTGATGATAAGTTTATTAAAGAAAACCCATATTATAAAATGGGCGATTATATTGGTATTAGCGGAATTGAAAAAACTTACGAAATTTATTTGCGCGGAAAAAAAGGCGTAAATATATATTTAGTAGATGTACATAATAAAATTGTAGGCAATTTTGCCGGAGGAATGTTCGATACTGCTGCCGTTCCGGGCTACAATATTACTACAACCATCGATATGGAACTACAAGAATACGGAGAACAGCTAATGCAAAATAAAAAAGGAAGCATTGTTGCTATAGATCCTCAAAATGGAGAAATTCTAGCACTTATATCATCGCCTTCGTACGACCCATCATTATTAGTAGGAAGAAAAAGAACAAAAAATTATTCGTTATTATTAAAAGATACGCTTAAACCTTTATTTAATAGAGCACTTATGGCTAAATATCCGCCAGGAAGTACTTTTAAAATGGTTAATGGCTTAATAGCACTTCAAGAAGGAGTTATTACATTACAAAATTCTTATTCTTGCAATAATGGCTTTTCGATGGGCAACATACGTGTTGGTTGTCATCCTCACCCAAGCCCGCTTAATTTGATACCATCAGTTCAATATTCTTGTAACGCTTATTACTGTAATGTTTTTATAAAAATACTTAGCAATAGAAAATATAAAACTACTGAAGAGGCATTTCTAAGATGGCGAGATTATGTATTATCTTTCGGATTCGGTACTAATTTAGGGACTGATTTATCATACGAACTAAAAGGTAATGTACCTACTAATGATTATTACAACAGATACTTTGGAAAAAAAAGATGGAGCCCTCTAACAATAATATCATTATCTATTGGGCAAGGTGAATTAGGAATTACACCATTACAACTTGCAAATTATGCCTGTATTTTAGCAAACAAAGGTTATTTTTATACACCTCACATAGTAAAAGAAATTCACAATTGCGAATGGGATAAGTCTAAATTTAAAGAAAAACACTATACATTAATAGATTCAAAACACTTTGAACCTATAATAGATGGTATGGAACTTGTTGTAACATCGGGAACTGCTCGTATTGCTAAAATAGACAGTATTACTGTTTGCGGTAAAACAGGAACTGCTCAAAATCCACACGGAAAAGATCATTCCATTTTTATAGCCTTTGCACCTAAAGAAAACCCTAAAATTGCTATTTCTGTTTTTGTAGAAAATGCAGGATTCGGAGCTACTTTTGCCGCTCCTATTGCAAGTTTAATGATTGAAAAATATTTAAAACGTTATATTAAAAGAAAAGACCTTGAAAAACGTATGTTAGAAACAAATTTAATTGGTAAATAAATGCAAAGAAACACAAACATATTAAAAACAATAGACTGGCTTACAATATCACTATACCTAGTTATTGTTATCTTAGGATGGATAAACTTATTTGCCACAGTTTATAATGAAGAACACAGCTCTATAATTGATTTTACACAACAATATGGAAAACAATTTATATGGATTTTAACATCATTAATAATTGCACTAATTATCTTATTTACAGACAGTAAGTATTTACAATTGTTTTCATATCCCATTTATATTATTTTTTTAATTATTACTTTTTTAGTTCTCATTTTTGGCAAAGAAATTAACGGACAAAAAGCTTGGTTCGAATTAGGATGGCTTAGAATACAGCCTTCAGAATTTATGAAATTTGCTATAGCATTGGCACTTGCAAAATTTATGAGTAAACATTATTTCAAAATTCATAATTTAAATAATTTACTAATTATTTCGCTATTAACATTACTACCAATGTTCATTGTGTTTTTACAAAAAGACACAGGAACTGCTATTGTTTTTGCTTCGTTTGTTTTTGTTTTATATCGCGAAGGATTAACACCTTTTGTACTGTTTTTTGCTTTAATTTCTATAGTATTGTTTATCACATCACTTTTAGTTCCGCAATCAATAATAATTTACACATTAATTTTTGTTTGTTTAATTTTATTCTTAATCTTTAATGGAAACTTACAGTTCTTTATTATAGGTCTCGGATTAACAATCATAACTTACACCGCTTTATATGGTATAAATCATTTACTTAATAATCATATTCTAAATCAATATTTTTCACTTTTTGTTGCAACAAGTTTAGCATTAATTACCATAATTTTGGGGCGAATTAAAAAAATTAAATACGCTATAACCATAGCCTTTTTCTTAATTTTATCAATAGTTTTTACATTTACTGTAGATTATATATTTAATAATGTTCTTGAACCACATCAACAATCGCGTATAAACGAGCTTATTGGAAAATCAAACGATTTAAAAGGTGTTGGATATAATGTAAATCAATCAAAAATTGCCATTGGTTCTGGTGGTTTCTTAGGAAAAGGATTTTTACAAGGTACGCAAACAAAATACAATTTTGTTCCCGAACAAAGTACTGATTTTATTTTTTGCACTGTTGGCGAAGAACACGGATTTGTTGGAAGTTCGCTTTTATTAATTCTTTATGCTAGCTTTTTAATTCGTATAATTTTTATTGCAGAACGACAACGACAAACCTTCAGTAGAATTTACGGCTATGGTGTATTTTCTGTTATTTTCTTTCACTTTGTTATCAATATCGGAATGACTATTAGCTTGGTGCCTGTTATAGGGATACCGCTTCCGTTTTTTAGTTATGGGGGGAGTTCATTATGGGCTTTTACCATATTATTATTTATTTTTGTAAAATTAGATGCAGACCGTTTTAAATATTTAGCATAATATGAAAACATCAGAAGTTATATATCTTGGCAATTTAAGAACAAAAGCAATTCATTTTGCATCAGGTAAAGAAATAATTACAGATGCACCAATTGATAACAAAGGTAAAGGTGAATTCTTCTCGCCAACAGACCTTGTAGCTACAGCTTTTGCTTCGTGTATTTTAACAATTATGGGCATTGCTGCCGAAACACTAAATTACAACATAAACAACACTAAAGTTGAAGTAACTAAAATAATGAGTAGTAACCCGAGAAAAATTGCTGAAATACAAGCTAAATTTATTTTTCCAAATGTTCATTATACTGATAAACAAAAAAAAGCTCTAATACAAATAGCACAAACCTGCCCTGTTTCATTATCGCTTAATAGCAGTATAAAACGACACATTACATTTGTATTCAACGATGAAACAATAGTTATTCAATAAAAACTATTTAAAAAATGAGCCTTTTGTGGTATTTAATATGGCTAATATTTATTTTATGGGTAATAAAAAGGCTTAAATTCTTCAACAACAAGTATATTACTACAAAACAAATTTACATTATATTTTTAATTAAGGTTGCTATTTCTTTCGCTGTTTATGGTGTTTACACTACTTTTTACACTGACAGAACAACTTCCGATATGTTTAAATATTACGACGATGGAAAAATTTTATACGAAAGTTTGTTCAATAATCCACTCGATTACATTAAAATGATTACAGGTATTAACGACGATGAGCCACAAATTCAAGAATATTACAATAAAATGAATTTCTGGATAAAACCATATAAATACGAGATAATTAACGAAAATAGAACTTTAATACGTTTAAATGCTTTTATTTCTTTATTTTCTTTCAATAATTATTTTATTCACGCTTTAATTTTTGTATTCCTTTCGTTTATTGGTTTGTTTGCTATTTTTAAAGTGTTATCGTCGTATTTAAATCAACATCAAAAACTTTTTGTATATGCAGTTTTTTTATTTCCATCTGTTATTTTTTGGTCTTCTGCAATTTTAAAAGAAGCACTTGTTTTTTTTAATTTAGGTATGGCATTGTATTTTTTAGAAAAAATAAAAAACAAATTTTCTATTTACAGCTTTTTTTTCTTTGTAATATTTATGTATTTACTACTTTACAGTAAAATTTATGTTT
>Ga0308407_1000201_pt1 | contig 50399 bp, 42 predicted proteins | sample HotsprSampleMSe2_FD_203476 | JGI IMG/M metagenome (GOLD analysis project Ga0308407, IMG submission 203476) | Hot spring phototrophic mat microbial communities from Mushroom Spring, Yellowstone National Park, Wyoming, United States - 20060911_MSe2 ...
TAATTGCTTTAAATACGACGAAAATTCGCATAAGCTTTCTCCTTACGATAATAGAGTATTTATAGTAAAATCGACAGAAAGAAAGATTTATAAAATAAGAATGAAAAGTTATTACAACTCTTTAGGCAAAAGCGGTTATATTTCTTTTGAGTATAAATAAAATTGAATAATTTATTTGTAAAAAGCGACAATTTTAATGTCGCTTTTTTTATTTTAAAGTAGATTTAAATAACAATTATTATCTAAATTATTTAATTTATCTATAAATTTTCAGTTTAACGTTTCTTGGCAAAAAAAATGAATTTTCGAAAAAAGATTTTATTTAATTAAAGTAAAAAAAGTAAGTAAAGTATTGAAATGTATATATGTAAGTAATTATTGACATTTTTAAATAAAAACAAATCTAAAATAATGATATAGCAATTTATATTTTTTTATATTTTAAAAAATTAAAAACTTTTATGGGGAATCAAGCAAGAAATTTTCATGAAAAATTAACGCGCGTAGATTACGATGTCGAATTAAGAAAAAAATTATTGCCATGTTGTCGTTTAAAAAGAGGAGAAATTTGGGTTGATCCTTTGAAAGGACATAAAATCGGTCTGTTAGACGCTTCTAAAGAAGAAGAAATAAAAGAATTGTTTAAAGGAGAAAAAGCTAAATTAATGATACAAGATCCTCCATATAATATTAAGGTGGGATTAAAGAATACAGATTGTTTGTATAAAATCGGTCGGCGGGAATATTTAAGTTTTTCAGAAAATTGGATTCTAAATTCTATTCTGAATATGTCTGATAATTCTCATCTTTATATATGGATAGGAGCCGATGTAAGAGATGATTTTCATCCTTTGCCGGATATTATGATTTTGATGAGAAAGTTTTCGGAATTAAAGCCCAAAAATTTTATTACATTAAGAAACCAGAGAGGATACGGCACTCAAAAAAATTGGATGTGGATAAGACAGGAGTTGCTTTATTATGTAAAAGGCAATCCAAATTTTAATGTCGAAGCGGAGTATACGGATATTCCGCGTATAGTAAAAGGCTATTATAAAAATGTCGGCGGAAAGAAAACTGAAAATTCGCAAAGAAGCAAATCAGAATTTATTAGAGCTGGAAACGTTTGGGTTGATATACAGCAAGTATTTTATAAAATGGAAGAAAATGTTCCCGGTTGCTATGCTCAAAAGCCTTTGAAGTCAATTGAAAGAATTATTTTAGCTTCTACGAAAGAAAAAGAATTAGTCGCCGATTTTTTTTCTCATTCAGGTTCGACTTTGTTGGCGGCTGAAATATTAAATCGAAAAGCTTATGTTTGCGATATAGATCCTTTATTTGTGGAATTGACTATTAGAAGATTAGAATATTATCGTAAGACTGGAAAAAAAGGATGGCAATGGAAAAATCCTTTCGAGGAGGTCGAGTTATAGAAATATAAAATATAATCTGTTAAAACTGACAAAAAACAAATCAAAAAAAATTGAAATTTTCAAATAGCAAAAAAATTATATATAAATCGCAATAATCATCAAAAAAAAACACCTTAATGAATTTTAAACTCTTTTTCGTTTAAATAAAAAGTAAAATATTAATTTTATTAAAGTTTGCCATTTTTTCTTTAATGTTACCGCAATCAAATTGATTTTATATTTATAAAGTCTTATTTTAAAAATTTAATACATAAAATTTTACTCAGGAGTAAATTTGGCGGAAGAAAATAAGAATCATGAGATGCAAACCGCGCCTAAGAAAAAAAAATATTTTTATTTCAAAAAGAAAAAAAAACCTTTTAAAAATTCTGAAGAAGAAAGAAAAAATTTTCAAAAAGCGTCCGTCGTAATACCGCTATATAATGAAGAAGAATCGCTTGTTCCGTTATATGAAGAATTAAAAAAAGTTTTTTCCGCAAATCGCTCGATAAGTTTTGAAATAATTTTTGTCGACGATGGAAGCAACGATAAGTCTCTTGAGATTATTAAAAGATTAGAAAGAATTGATAATCGAGTAAAATATATAAGTTTTAGAAAAAATTATGGCAAAAGCGCGGCGTTGCAAGTCGGTTTTTCAAAAGCTGAAGGGGAGGCGATAATAACAATGGACGCCGATTTGCAAGACGATCCGAATGAAATTCCTAATCTGTTGGCAAAATTGCAAGAAGGCTATGATTTAGTCAGCGGCTGGAAAAAAACAAGATATGATCCTTTTATAAAACGAACGACTTCGAAATTTTTTAATTTTGTGACTCGTCTTTTTAGCGGCGTAAAGATTCATGATTTTAATTGCGGGCTTAAAGCATATCGCAGAGAGGTTGTAGAAAATATTTCTTTATATGGAGAACTGCATCGATATATACCAGTTTTGGCTTCATGGCAAGGATTTAAAGTTGGAGAAATTGTAGTCAAACATCATCCTCGGAAATATGGGAAAACAAAATTTGGAATATCTCGTTTTTATAAAGGATTTTTGGATTTGTTGACTGTAATGTTAATTACAAGATTTATTAAAAGACCTTTGCATTTATTCGGTCTGATTGGGTTAATTTTTATTTTTATAGGAATTGTTATAAATGCTTTTTTGACCTATTGGTGGTTTTTAGGACATCCGCTAAGTTCAAGGCCTTTGTTGTTTTTAGGAATGTTGCTTATTATTGTCGGCGTGCAATTTTTTGCTATTGGTTTGCTTGGCGAAATGATAGCTAATTATCAGGCGCGAGTATTAGATTATTCGATTAAAAGTCAAAGTTCTTCATATATTAAAACGAGCGTTTGAAATGTTTTTCTCCATTATTATTCCAGTCTATAATCGTCCTGATGAAATTGATGAATTGTTGGAAAGCCTGAGTCGTCAAATTTATAAAAATTTTGAAGTTATTGTAGTTGAAGACGGCTCCACTTTAAAATGCGATTATATTATCGAGAAATATAAAAATATTCTAAATATAAAATATTATTATAAAAAAAACGAAGGACAGGGATTTGCGAGAAATTACGGATTTGAAAGAGCAACAGGCGATTATTTCGTGATTTTTGATTCTGATTGCATTATTCCCGAGAATTATTTGCAAATTGTAAACGATAGATTGGAAAAAGAATGGTTAGACGCATACGGCGGTCCCGATAAAGCCGACGATAGTTTTACTCCGATTCAAAAAGCTATAAATAACTCAATGACTTCTATTTTGACGACTGGCGGAATAAGAGGTTCAAAAAAAAGAATGAGTCAATTCCATCCTAGAAGTTTTAATATGGGAATATCGCGAAAAGTATACGAAACGACAAAAGGATTTGTAATTCCATACTCTGGCGAAGATATTGAATTTAGCATTAGAATAATTCGCAATGGTTTTAAAGTAGGATTAATCGAAGACGCTTTTGTTTATCATAAAAGAAGAGCGACTTTTGACAAGTTCTTTAAACAAACTCATTTCTTTGGAAAAGCGAGAATAAACGTGTATAAATTTTATAAAGAAGGATTGAAGCCGATTTATTTTTTGCCGTCTTTATATTTTTTATATATAGTCTTTTGTTTATTTCTTTTAATTGTCAATATAAAATTATCGGGATATTTTTTTGTTCCTTTGTTTATTTTTAATTTAGCGGTTTTTATAGAGGGAGCGATTAAGGCTAAAAACTTAAAAATTGGGCTGTTGACGATTTTAGCTGCAAACGTACAACTTATCGGATATGGAATTGGTTTTCTTCAATCGTTTGTAAAAAGAATTATCTTTAATAAAAATTAAAATTTTATGAAATATGATTTAATTAAAGACATTTTAGCTGCCGCTTTAAGAAAGTTTTCTTTTTTAAGAGTCGTTTTTTATCAAATCTTATATTTGATTTTTTTGCGTTCATGGCATATAAAAAAAATTTTAAGAAAAATTCGTTTAGAAAACGGAGAAAAAAAAATTTCAATTCTTGACGCCGGTTGCGGCTTTGCTCAATTTACATACTATATGGCGAGAAAATTAAATCCAGAATATATTTTAGCTGTCGACATCAAAGAAGATTATTTGAAAGACGCTGCTTTATTTTTTGAAAAAAAGAAAATTAAAAATGTCGAATTTAGAAAAGAAGATTTAACGAAAATTAATTTCGATAATCAATTTGATTTAATCATTTGCATAGAAGTTTTAGAGCATATTCAAGACGATATAAAAGTAGTTTCAAATTTCTTTAAATCTTTGAAGCCAAAAGGAAAACTTTTAATCACATCTCCTTCGATATATTCGGAAACAGACGAAGAAGGAGAAGCGTTTGTTGGAGAACATGCAAGACAAGGATATTCTCTCGATGCTATTGAAAATACATTTAAACAATGCGGATTTGAAATAGAAAAATTAAAATATACTTATGGACCTTTAGGAACTTTAGCCTGGAAGATGACGATAAAGTTTCCATTGTTGTTTCTAAATAAATCAAAAATTTTCTTTGTTTTGCTTCCAATTTATTACGCGATAATTATACTGCCTTATTTATTTTTGACTTGGATCGACGTAAATTCCGATCATATAAAGGGAAGCGGAATAATATGTTTGGCAAAAAAGCCAAAAAATTTTAATAAATAAAAAAGGTTTAAAAGATGGAAAAAAAGAAAGATCTAAAAAAAAATGTCTTGCAAAAAGAATTTTCGATAAAAGATTTTTTGGGGAATAAAGGCGAAATTATTTTATCGGCGGCTTTGATATTAGTTTTAACTTTAATTTTTTTCTATCCATTATATTTTCAAAGCAAAACATTTGAATCAGGCGATATTTTAACTCAATATAGTTATGATAACGTAAAAGATGTTCGATTATGGGATAGGTATATATTTTTAGGAATGCCTGTCAGCGCTCCGGCTGGAGCTTATGATTTCATCGGTTTTTTAATTGTACAGTTTCGCAAGTTTTATTCCGATTTGTTTGGCGGAAATAAATATATTGGCTATACGCTATTTGCATTTTTGTTGGCGTTTGGCTCGTATTTATTAGCTCGGCAATTAGGCTCAAGCAGAATTGTATCGACTTTTGCGGCTTTTGGCGTTACTTTTTCGCTTGGTATAATTGTATTATTATTTATTGGACATATTAATAAATTTACTACGCTTGCGTGCGTTCCTTTAATTTTTTATTTTCTCTTTAAATTTAACGAGAGGATTAAACTCGCTGATATATTGTGGCTGACTTTAATATTAAAATTAATGTTTAGTCAATGGCATATACAGATAATATTTTACGCTATGTTTTTTGCTATGATTTTTTATTTATTCTTTTTGATAAAAAATTTGATAGCAAATAAAAATAAAATATTAACAACAATTAAATCAGGAATCGTTTTTCTTTTAGCTTCTGGATTTGCTTTTGGAATGCAGTATGCTCAGTTAGGACAAATGAACGAATACTCTAAATATTCGACGCGAGGGACAAAAAGCATATTAGATTTAGAAGCGTCGAAAAAAAATCAAAAGAAAAGCGAAGAAGATTTTTATGCTTACGCTACTAATTGGTCTTTTTCGCCGAAAGAAATTATAACATTTTTTATTCCTTCATACTATGGATTTGGCAATAGCATATATAAAGGAGCGTTGTCAAAAAATCGAGAGGCGAGAGTTAATACGTATTTTGGACAAATGCCTTTTGCCGATATACCTTTTTATATGGGCTTAATTGTTTTGCTTTTAGCTTTATTTGCTCTTGCGACAAGATGGCGCGAAGATAACGTTCAAGTTCTTGGAATTATGAGCTTAATAGCTTTGTTGATATCGTTTGGAAAAAATTTTCCAATTCTTTTCGATCCTATGTTTTTTTATTTTCCATATTTTGACAAATTTCGAGCGCCGTCAATGATATTAAATATGTTGCAGATTTTTATTCCAATATTAGCTGCTCTTGGCATATCAAAAATTATCGAGATAAGAAATAATGGCGGCAGTTCTTATGAAAAAATTGCTCTTAGAGTTTTGTTTGTTTTCGGATTTATTTTAATTTTAGGCTTATTGTTGAAAGATCCTATTTACAGAGCATATCTTTCTTTCTTTGATTCGTTTGGAAAAGAAGTCGAACAAATTCGCGTTTTACGAGAATATATTGCGGATATGTTTTGGAGCGATTTTGTTTTCGCTTTGTTTTTTGTCGCGTTATTTACGCTATCCGTTTATTTATTTTTAGCGAAAAAAGTTGGAGTAGATTTATTTGCGATATTGATTTTTACTTTAAGCGTTATTGATATTTGGAGAATTGATTTTAGAGCTTTGCATTATATCGACGAGAAATTAGTATTAAGGCAATTTGCCGAGCCTGATTATGTTAAGTTTATAAAATCGCAAAATGAAAAAGAGCCGTTTAGAATTTTTAATATTAAAAGCGACGGATCTTTAGGATCTTTTAGACAGCATGTTAATTTTCACGTAAGATTCGGAATAGAAGATTTTTATGGATATTCTGGAATTAAGCCCAGATCATATCAAGATTTTATAGACGTAGTCACTCCCGCTAATTATTCTTTATGGAAGATGTGTAATGTTAAATATGCTATTGTCGATCGCGAAATGGCAGAGCATGTAAACGCAATGCCTTTATTTGGCGAAAGATTTGAGCTTGCTTTCGTGGGAGCTCAAAGCGCCGTTTTAAGAAATTTGCAATTTTTGCCTAGAGCATTTTTTGTAGATTCTGTGGGAAAAGCGGCGGGAATGGAGTTTTTAAACAAATTAAAGAATGAAGAATTTGAGCCTTCGAAGGTAGCTTTTGTGTCGGATTCTATCGACTTTAAAATCAATCCCGCCTACGGAGCCGAAGCCAAAATTGTAGAATATAGCTCTGAAAAAATTAAAATCGAAGCGAAAGCGAATGGCAATAATTTTTTAGTTTTATCGATGACTTATTATCCGATTGGATGGAAATGTTTTATCGACGGTAAAGAGACCAAAGTTTATAGAACAAACCATGGTCTCAATGGCATCGTAGTTCCGGATGGAAAACGAGAAATTGTTTTTGAATATAAATCTAAAACTTATGAAATTGGTAGAATAATCGCTTTAATAGGAAATGTAATTTTATTTGTATCATTTGCGATTGTAATAATTAGAAGAAGAAAAGAATAAATGTTTGACGAAGTTGTAATATTTAGCAAGCTCGCTTTTGCGGTTTTCAAAAGCGAGCTATTTTTTTTATTGAAAAAAAAATTGAGAAGCTAATAAATGAAAGCTCTTTTTATAGACAATCATATTGGTTTTTACGGAGCCCAAAAAAGCTTAATTGCTTTTCTTGAGAATGACGATAAGTTTGAAAAAGCGGTCGTTTATCCAAAGGCGATTTTATTTCAAAAATTTAAAGATTATGACAAAATAAAAAAAAAGCTTGAAGCCAGAGGAATTTTAACTTATCAATTTTATCTTCCGCTATATAAAAATTATAAAGGCGCTCCTACAACTTTTAGATTTAAAATTGCAAATTTTGTTAGAAATTTTTTATGGAAAATTCATAAACGCAAGCTGTATGATTTTATTAAAAAAGAAAATTTTGATTTTATTCACTTAAATTCTTTGACATTATGGGATATCGTAAACCATAATTTTAATTATTTTTGTCATGCGAGGGAATTATTGAGCGATAAGGGATTAAAAGATAAAAATGTAATTAAAAAGCTAAATATTTGCCGCGGAATAATTTTTATCGACGAAGCTACGCGAATACAATTTGAAAATAATTTGACAAACCCAAAAATCGCTAATATAGAAAATCCCATTGATATGACTAACGTTCTAAAGCATATTAATAAAAAAGATGAAATAAAGAGAAACTATGGAATAGAAGATTTAAATGCTATAATTATTTCAATTATTGGAAAAATCAGAGAATTCAAAGGGGTCGATTTAATTATAAAATCTTTCAACGAATTTTCGCAAAACGAAAATTCTTATTTGTTAATAGTAGGCGATGGCGATAAAAATTACATTCAAAAATGCAAATCAATGTCAAAAACTAAAAGAATTTTGTTTGTTGGAGAGGAGCCTGAAATTGAAAAAATTTACGCTATTACGGATATTGTAGCGCGAGGGGAGCCGGAGTTTTGTATTGGAAGAACTGTTTATGAGGGGTTATTTTCTGGATGCTTAGCTTTGCAACCGGGAACTTATGACGATGTAAAGAAACATCCTGAAATTTTTAAATTCTCAGATAAAATATTTTTATACGAGCCTGCAAATGTCGATGATTTAACTAAAGCGATGATGCGCTCCGCGAATTATTTGAAAACTTCAAAAGTGGAACGAAATCCTGGCGGCAACGCCAAAGATTACGCCGAAAAATTAGCGGAATATTTTATTATCTCTATTAATAAAAACAAGGATTAGATATGATTTTGCATATCGTTTGTTTAAGTCCTTTCTTAAAGCAATATATAAATCTTATTCGACAAAATTTTGAAAAAGATCGTCATGTTTTCGCTATAGTCGATAAAAAAAGAAAAGGAATTGCTTTCGAAGAAGACAAAAATATAAAATGGTTTGAAAGCAAATTAAAATTTTTTAGTTTATTATCGCTGATAATTAGAGCCGAAAAAATTATACTTCATGGCGCTGGGGCAAAAAATGTCGCAAGAATTTTATCGTTAAGCAAAAAATTTATTGAAAAGACATATTGGGTAATGTGGGGCGCCGATTTCTATTTTCCGGAAACTCAGCCTGAATGGAGAAAATCCTTTTTATCGAAAATAAAGCATTGCATAACATTTATAGAAGGAGATTTTGAATATGCGATAAAAAATTATAATATGTCCGCTCGTATGTATGAATGCGTTATGTACGGCTCTTCTTATGAAACTGAAACAAATTTAGACGAAAAAGAAATCGAAAAATTTTTGACAAACAAAAATAAAACAATTAAAATATTGGCTGGAAATTCTGCGGCGAAGACTAATAATCATTTTGAGATATATCAAAAGCTTTCTAAATTTAGCGACGAAAATATCGAAATAATAAGCATTCTTTCTTATGGAGCGGATGAAAATTACGTAAACGAAACGATAAGTTATGGAAAAAGAATTTTTAAAGACAAATTTAAGCCAATTTTAAATTTTATGAATTTTAACGATTATGTCGAATTTTTAAAGAATATGGACATTGGCATATTCGCGACGGATAGACAACAAGCTTTGGGCAATATTGGGATTCTTTTGAAGTTTGGAAAAAAAGTATATTTAAAATCAAATGCGTTTCATTATAAATTCTTTAAACAAAAAGGAATGGAAGTTTTCGAGTTTGAAAAAATAACTGAGATGAACTTCGAGGATTTTTGTTCCTTGAAAGTCGACGTTGCAATTAACAATAAAAGAGTTTTTGAAAATTACTTTTCGATTGAAAATTGCGTAAATCAATGGAGAAAAATATTTGAAAATTAATTACGCTTATTTAAAGAGCAAAATTAAATTCTTCTTATATAGCGAAGTTGCTCAAAATATTTTCAAGTTGACTTTTGGTTCGGTTGTTTCTCAATCGATAATTCTCTTATCGTATCCAATTATATCGCGTTTGTATGTTCAAGAAGATTTCGGAATTTACTCTTTAACGATAAGTTTTGCCGTTTTTTTATCCGCTTTTTCAACTCTTTCATTTGAAACAGCCTTGGTGGTTGCCGACGAAGAAGATTATAAAACGTTATTGTTATTAAACGCGCTCTTATCGTTATTTATTTTTATGATTTCTATATTGTTTTTTATTTCAATTGGTAATGTTTTGTCTCAAGTCTTAAACATAAACCATTCTTTTTCTTTTTATTTTGTAGCCTCTTTAGGAGGGCTTTTTTATGCTTGCTATTTAATTATAAATAATTGTTTTAATAGACTGAAACTTTATAAAGAACTTTCGTTTTTTAGAATTATTCAATCGTTCTCTTTTGTATTATTTTCTTTATTTTTTTATTTTTTTAATAAAACTATTTTATCTTTAAGCTATTCATTTATTCTGTCCTTTTTAACCGCCGATTTATTTGCTTTTTATATATTAAAAAAAAATATAAAGTTTAATTTCAATCTAAGCCAGATTAAAACTTTAGCTCGTATTGCTATAAAATATAAATCGTTTCCTTATTACCAATTTCCAGGAGTTTTGTTGAATAATATAAAGGAAAACGGATCGACTATATTTATTAGTTGGCTATTTAGTCCGATCGTATTGGGCAATTATTCTTTCTCTTTAAGAGTTTTAAGAATGCCTTTAAATTTCATAGGATTTGCTATTGGCCAGGTTTTATTCAAGAGATTTGATGAAATTAAAAGAAAGTCGGGAGATTTGCAAAAGACATTTAAGAGAGCGATTATTTTTTTATCGACGCTTTCATTTCCATTTTTTTTTATTTTATTTTTTTGGGGAGATAAAATATTTATTTTTATCTTTGGTTCTAAGTGGGGAATTGCGGGATATTATTCTCAGATATTTTCCCCTTGGCTTTTTATAAATTTTATAGCTTCGAGTTTATCTCTTCTTCCCGCGGTAGTTGATAAACAAAAACAATTCTTTTATTTGTCTACAATTTACAATCTGACCTTTCCTATAATTTTATATTTATCATCAAAAATATTTGTCAATCCAGAACATTCTTTTTTGGTTTTATCAATTTATTCGTTTTTGTGGGGGGCGGGCGTTTTGAGATTTTTCTGGAAAATTGCAAAATAACAAGAGTAGAATTCAGTAGAAATAAGTTAATAAATTTATATATCTTACGTTTATTGTTAGATTAAGCAAATTAGACAAAAAATTTTGTTCGTCTTTTTTTTAATTTAATACTTTTTGATAATATACCATCGGTCAATTTATATAAATTTGTTTTGCTTTTTTTTTTTAACAAAAATAAATAGCATAAAACTTAACAATAATTATGGTCGAATAAAATTTGCGGCAAACTAAAATTTTGAAATAATAAAACATTTTTTTAACTTAAATAGTAATTTAAAATATAAATTCCATCGCAAAATGTAAACTACTTAAAAGAGAGGAAGCGTATGAGAAATTTTAAGAAATATTTTATTCTTTCAATTTTTCTTTTACTTCTTCAAGGGTGCTCAAAGAAAAGCGACGATGATTTGATTATTATCTGGCATAATATGCGTCCGGAAGAAAAACAAGTTCTGCGAGATCAGATTAACGAATTTATGAAATTAAATCCCGGCTTTAAAGTAATCGAACTTTATAAAGAAACGGAAGAAATGAGATCTGGATTTATTATTGCCGCAATTGGAGGACAAGGTCCCGATTTAATTTACGGTCCTTCAGATCAAATCGGTCCATTCGAAGAAATGCAAATTATTATTCCTTTAGACAGTCTATTTGAACAAGAATATTTTGAAAAATTTAATTCAAGAGCCTTAATAAGATCAAATGGAAAAATATGGCAATTGGCAGATAAGTTAGGCAATCATTTAACATTAGTATATAATAAAAAATTCATACAAACGCCGCCAAAAACAGATAAAGAATTGATTGAATTAGGAAAACAAAACACAATCGATTTCGATGGGGACGGCAAAATAGATCGTTATGGTTTGGTTTGGAATTATACCGAGCCTTATTTTTTTATTCCATTTTTAACTGGTTTTGGGGGATGGATATTTGACGAAAATTACAGGCCAACTTTAAATACTCTTCAAATGATTAACGCTCTGAATTTTATAAAAGATCTACGCGATAAATATAAAATTATTCCAAATGAAGCTGATTATGATATAGCCGATATGCTATTTAAGGAAGGCAAAGCGGCAATGATAATCAACGGCGATTGGTCCTGGTCGAGCTATGGAAATGCTGGAATAGATTATGGAATAGCTCCATTGCCAAAAATTGAATCGACGGGCTTACATTGCAAGCCGATGGTAGCTCCAAAAGGATATTCGATTAACGCAAATGTAAAGCCAGAAAAAATTAAAAAAATAAAAAAATTATTGGAATTTTTATTAAGCCCTGAAAAACAATTAGAAACAGCCAGCAAAGTAAAAACATTTCCAAGCAGAAAAGAGGTGTACGACGAAGAAATGTTTAAAAGCGACGAGGTTCTTGTAAATTCGCAAGTTCAAATACAAAACGGCGTTGGATTGCCAATAGTAACAGAAATGAGAGCAATCTGGGATGCTATGCGACCGCCATATCAAGCTGTATTAGGAGGAGCAATCTTGCCAGAAAACGCCGCCAAAGAAATGCAACTTTTGGCGGAGCGTAAAATTAAAGAAATAAGAGAAGAAAACGAACAATCAACCTTTGGATTCTATTTCCAATTTTTTCTTTTAGCTTTAACGGTCTTCTTATTATTTTTAATAAGAAAACAAATATATGCGTTTATAAAAAACTTAAAAGAAGATTTATTTGCGTACGCTTTAACTTTGCCAGCTTTAATAATTCTTTTAGCCGTTATTTTATATCCTTTCGTTTACAATGTAATTTTGTCTTTTTCAAATATGAGTTTGAGCAAAATACGCGGTTGGTCGATAATTGGTTTGCATCAATATTATAAAGTTTTTCAAGAACAGCAATTTTATTCGGTTTTCATAAAGACCTTAATATGGACATTTATCAACGTATTTTTTCACGTAACAATTGGAGTGGCGCTTGCAATTTTATTAAACCGCGATTTGCCCGGCAAATCAATTTTTAGAGTACTGTTAATTTTGCCCTGGGCAATACCGCAATATATAACGGCGTTAACCTGGCGAGGAATGTTTAATTACGAATATGGCGCGATAAATATCATTTTAACGAAAATATTTGGCTTAGGTCCAGTAGAATGGTTAAAATCTCCTACCGAAGCTTTTGCCGCCGCTATAACAACAAATATATGGTTAGGTTTTCCTTTTATGATGGTTATAGCTTTAGGAGCTTTGCAAAGCATTCCTCAAGAATTATACGAAGCCGCCGATATCGATGGAGCAAAATGGCGCCATAAGCTATTTAATATAACTATACCTTTGATCAAGCCTGTGATGATTCCCGCTATTGTATTAGGCGTCATATGGACTTTCAATAATTTAAATGTTATATGGCTTGTTTCAAACGCCGGCGAACCTTCGGACAGCACTCATATTTTAGTAAGCTATGTTTACAAAGCTGCTTTTAATTTTTATAGATTTGGGTTTGCTGCCGCATTTTCTATGATTATTTTTCTAATATTATTTGCCTTTAATATTTTCGTAATGCGAAAATCAAAAGCTGAAGAATCAGTTTATTAATTTTTTAAGGAGAAAATATGAAAAAAAAATATTTGACGACAATTTTAATTTACGCCGTTTTAATCGTCGTAACTTTGGCGACAATTTATCCAATTATAAATGTTTTTACAATATCGATTAGACCTAACAATAAATTATTTTCTACTACGCTTGAAATAATACCGGAGGATTGGACTTTTAATCAATATATCGAGCTTTTTGCCAACAGACCTTTCTTATTATGGACCTGGAATTCATTTATCATTTCATTCGTGGTTACCTTTACTGGCGTAGCTTTAGCATCTACGACAGGCTATGCTTTAAGCAGATATAAATTTGTAGGAAAAAAATCAATACTTTTTGGATTATTGACCACTCAAATATTTCCAGCGACTATGTTATTATTGCCAATGTATATTATGCTTATAAAACTTCAATTATTAAACAGTTATATAGGCATAATAATTGTTTATTCCGCAACGGCTTTGCCTTTTTGCATTTGGCAGATGAAAGGTTATTACGATACGATTCCTTATAGTCTTGAGGAAAGCGCAAGAATTGACGGTTGCAATCGTTGGCAAGCTTTTTACATTATTGTTTTGCCTTTAGCCGCTCCAGCTCTTGTTATTACGGCTTTGTTTTCTTTTATGACTGCTTGGTCGGAATATATAGTAGCCGCTCAGATTTTGCAAGATACCGACTTATATACTTTGCCGCTTGGAATAAAGTCATTTCAATCTAATATGTCGACTGAGTGGGGGTTATATGCGGCAGCTTCTTTAGTAGTATCGATTCCCGTTGTTATTTTATTTGTCATTCTTTCTAGATGGCTTGTTTCTGGTTTAACTTTAGGCAGCGTTAAAGGATAATGCTTTGATTTTATTAAATATTAATATTTGTTATTTTAATTTTAAAACTAATATTCGTAAATTACCGCTTTAAAAAATTAAATTTAATTTATGACAAAGGCTGGTTATTGTTCAATAATCGGATTGCCAAATTCGGGGAAGTCCACTTTGCTTAATTCCTTTTTAGGACAAAAGTTGGCTATTACCAATTCAAAACCGCAAACGACTAGAAAAAGAATATTAGGAATTTTATCGGAAGAAGAATATCAAATTATATTTTTTGACACGCCAGGAGCTTTAAAGCCTTCATATTTGCTTCAAGAAAGATTTTTAGCGTATATAATGTCTTCGGCTAAAGACGCCGACGTAATAAATTTATTGATTGATATCAACGACGAGCCGCATGGAGAAAAAACTTTTGCAAATGAAACTGTAATGAAAATATTAAATCTCGACAATAAGAAAAAAATATTGGCTTTAAATAAGATCGATTTAATCAAATCTGAAAAGGAAATTGAAAATGCGGTAAATTTTTTTATGAAAAATACAAACGCTTTTGACGCCGTAATTCCAATAAGCGCCTCGGCAAATATTAATCTAGATACTTTAAAAAAAAAAATTATTGAATTTCTGCCAGAACATCCAAAGTATTATCCCGACGATTTAATTACCGACGAAAATGAAAGATTTTTCGTTTCAGAAATAATTCGAGAAAAGATTTTAGAAATCTTTCATGAAGAAATTCCATATTCCGTAGAAGTGGTTATAGAAGACTTTAAAGAAAGAAACATGGGCAAAGATTATATATCCGCTTCGATTGTCGTTGAAAAAGAATCTCAAAAGCCAATTTTAATTGGAAAAGAGGGAAGTTCGATAAAAAAATTAGGAGAAATTGCGCGCAAAGAAATCGAAAATTTTCTTGAAAGAGAAGTTTTTTTAGAATTGAGAATTAAAGTTAAAGAAAAATGGAGAAACGATAAAAATATGTTAAAAAGATTCGGCTATTATAATCTTCCAGAGGATTAAGAAAACTATGAGTAGAAAAAAATTTTTGCCCGAAGTTGGCTTGCTTGTTATTACTTTAGTATGGGCTGGCACGTTTGCTTTGGTTAAAAATTCATTAAATGATTCTTCGCCAATGTTGTTTCTTTTTGCAAGATTTGGAATCGCTTCTATTGCTTGCGCGCTAATATTGAATAAAAAAATTTTTGAAATTTCTAAAAGTCAATTATTGATAGGATTATTTTTAGGCTTTTTGCTTTTTTTAGGCTTCTCTTTGCAAACTATAGGGCTTAATATAACAAGCGCTACAAAATCTGGTTTTATCACAGGCTCGCTTGTCGTTTTTACGCCAATCGTTCAGTCGATAATTTTAAGAAAAATTCCTTCAATAGGAGTAGTCATTAGCATTATATTAGTTTTTATTGGTTTATTATTATTATCTTCCCCAGCCGAAAATGTGTTTTTAATTTTTGAAGAAATAGGAGGAAATTTTAATTTAGGCGATTTTTTAACGTTGCTATGCGCCATAGCTTGGGCTTTTTACATAGTATATTTGAATATTTATGGAGCCAGATATCATTATCTCTCGCTATCGTTCGTCCAAATAACTATTACGGCAATTTTATCTTTAATTCTTGTCGTCTTATTCGAACATACAAAAATTGAAAAAGCGAAGTTTATTTTAACTTCCGGTTTGATAATCGGTTTGCTTTATACTTCCATATTAGCGACTACGCTTGCTACCATTTTGCATACACGTTTCCAAAAAGATGTCGAGCCTGTGAAAGCGGGAATAATTTTTTCTTTAGAGCCGATATTTGCCGCTCTAATATCTTTCGTCTTTTTGAATGAAACGATTGGATTGTTAGGTTATATTGGCGGTTTGTTGATTTTTATTGGCTTATTAATCGCAGAAATATATGATTATGTAATCAAAAATGGCAACTAATTATGAAAAGAAGAGCTAAAATTATCGTAAGCGGATTAGTTCAAGGAGTTGGTTTTAGATACTTTCTTTACAACGAAGCAAAAGCTTTAAACTTAACTGGTTATGTAAAAAATCTATACAATGGAGACGTAGAAGCTGTGGTCGAAGGCGAAGAAAATGCAATTAAACAGTTTTATGAAAAAATGCAAAAAGGACCGCGATTAGCTTTTGTAAGACAACATTCAATTTGTTGGGAAGATTTTTTAGGCGAGTTTAAAAGTTTTGAAATTAAATATTAAAAATTAAAATTAAAAGTATGAATTTTAGAATTGGTTTTGGTTATGACGTGCATCAGTTAGTCGAAGGCAGGAAATTAATTATTGGAGGCGTTGAAATTCCCTTTGAAAAAGGGTTTCTTGGACATAGCGACGCCGACGTTTTATTGCATGCAATATGCGATTCGATAATAGGAGCTCTTGCTTTAGGAGATATAGGCAAGTTTTTCCCAGATACTGATCAAAGCTTTAAGAACATCGATAGTTCGATTTTATTAGAAAGAACTTTTTTATTAGCAAAAGAACGCGGCTATAGAGTTAATAATTTAGATTGCGTTATCTTATTGCAAAAACCTAAAATAGCTCCATTTGTAAATCAAATGAAATCGAAAATCGCCAATATTCTTGAAACAAGTTCGGAAAATATTTCAATCAAAGCGACAACAAATGAAAAAATGGGATTTGTAGGAAGAGAAGAAGGAGCGGCAGCTTATGCTACAATATTGTTGATAAAAGATTAAACCTTCATTAAAGATTAGTTTTTTAATGAATTATAAAATATAATCTCAAAGAAAATATCAAATTAAAGTTTCAAAAAATTATATGATAGAAAATATACTTATAGAAATAAGCTCCTTAGATCCAATTTTGATTTTAGGGATTTTATTCTTTTTTTCTTATATCGAAAATATTTTTCCTCCTTCGCCAAGCGATGTCGTAGTTTTTTTTGGAGCCGTATTAATCACCGGCGGAAAAGGAAATATAAATTTTATTCCTGTATTGTTAATTACTTCATTGGGAAGCGCCTTAGGTTTTATAACGATGTATTTTATAGGAAAATATTTTGGCGATAAAATAATAAGAACGGGAAAAATTAAATTTATCACTAAAGATGCTATAAAAAAAACTGACGAATGGTTCGCTCGTTTTGGTTATGCTCTTGTAGTTATAAACAGATTTTTGCCCGGGTTGAGAGCTGTTATAAGTTTTTTCTGCGGCTTATCCAATATGGAATTCTTTAAAACTTTTTTATTTGCGGCGATTAGTTCGGCGATTTGGAATTTATGTTTAATCCTTGCTGGAATGTTTATAGGCAGAAACGTAAAATTATTTGAATATTATTTTGAAACTTATTCTACGGTTGTGACGATTATCATCGTTTTGATTATAGTTTTTTTTGTTGCGCGAAACATATACATAAAATATAGAACTAAGAGTTAATGTTTAATATATTAAAGTCAAAGGCCAAAGATCATTATCTATCAATTTTAAGCGGACTTATATGCGGTCTATCTTTTCCTCCTTCTCCGCTTCCTTATTTGATTTTTTTTGGTTTTATTCCAATCTTTTTAATTTTGAAAAACATACAAAGCTTAAAAATTTTCTTTAAAAAAATATATTTATGGGGTTTTATTTTTAATTTGATCACAATTTATTGGGTTGGCGGTTGGGAAGCAAAAACAGATCCTTTTCTAATGATAGGGGGAGCCGCTCTAGTATTTTTCAATCCATTAACTTTTTTTATTCCATTTTATTTTTTTTTCCTAACAAAAAAGCATATTAACTATAAAGTCGCTATATTTTTGTTGCCATTCTATTGGGCAAGCTACGAATATTTATATATGATTACAGACGCAAGCTTTCCCTGGTTAGTTCTTGGAAACTCTCTTTCAAATTTCTTAGTATTTTCTCAAATTGCCGATATAATTGGCTCTTTAGGATTGACAATAGTTATATTATTTATAAATGCATTATTCTTAATCATAATCGACGATTATATTGAAAAAAAAATATTCAATATATCAATCGCTTTAATTTCCTTAATCGTTATTTTTACAATCTTATTTTATGGTTTTTGGAGAGTTCATACTTACAAAATTTCAGATAAGAAAATTACGGTCGGAGTCGTTCAACCAAATTTAGATCCGTGGGAAAAATGGGAAAATGAAAATAAATTTGAATTGCTGAAAATTTATCTTGATTTGTCCGAAAAAGCAATTCTTGAAGACGCGCGATTTATAATATGGCCTGAAACGGCGTTAAATTTTTATTTATTAAACGGTTTTAACAACGATTTAGTCGACAGCATTAAAAAATTTGTCGATTCAAATAATGTTTTTATTTTAACTGGAATGCCGCATATAGAATTTCATGTAGACAAAAACAATCTGCCTTTGGGAGTTAAACATAATAAAAATTTTGATTATTACTATACTACATATAATGCCGCTTTGTTATTTTCTCCAAATTCAAATGAAATTCAAAAATACGGCAAAATGAAATTGGTTCCTTTTGGCGAAAAAGTTCCATTTGTTGAATATTTCCCAGAGCTTGCGGATTTTGTCAGATGGGAAGTCGGGCTTTCAGGATGGAATAAATGGGAGACAAAAACTGTGTTTAAAGCGACAATTGACGATTACGAATTAAAATTCAATTGTTTAATTTGTTATGAAAGCGTTTATCCCTTTTTTGTCGCCGATTTTTTTAAAGAAAATTCTTTAGATTTTTTAACGATAATAACTAACGACAGTTGGTATGGTTATTCCAGCGGTCCTTTTCAACACAGGGATTTTGCAAAATTAAGAGCGATTGAAAATCGAAGAGCGATCGCCCGTTGCGCAAATGGCGGAATAAGTTGTTATATAAATCCATTCGGCAAAATAGAAAAGCAAATAAATTTGTTTACAAAAAACATTTTAACATTTGAATTATCCTTAGAAAAGGAAATTTCTTTTTTTACGAAATATCCATTGCTCGTTCCCGCAATAAGTTTATCAGTTTTATTTTTTTCAATGATTTATATTTTCTTTATTTTTTTAATTAAAAAAATTTTAACTATGAAAAAATCTCCCAAAAAGAATCTCTAAACTTTTAAATAAAATTCAACAAAAATCTTTTTAACGATTATTTTTTTTGTTTTTACTTGCAAATATCAATTGTAAATATTTAATTTAAGTTAAACGTTTTAAAATTTAAGTTGGGTAATAAAATAAATAAAAAATAAAGTGAGCTGTATGGAGGCGCGTATTAATCATTTCTTATTTCTATTAGTTGTTGTTTTTTTTGTTTTGAGTTTGAGAGCTCAAAATACGCCAGAACTTTATTTTCATTTAGGTCATACAAATAAAATAACTTCAGTCGATATAATAAAAGAAGGAAATTTAATAGCTACTGGAGGTTGGGATAATAACGTTAAAATTTGGGACGCTCAAATCGGAAAAGAAATTTTATCTTTTAGCGACAATAATTCCTGGATTACAACAGTGACTTTTTCATATTCGGGTAAATTTTTAGCTTACGGAAGCGAATGCGGAATTATTAAGATTTATGATTTAAAAGATGGAATTGAAAAGCGGAATTTAAGCGGTCATGGTAATGGAATAACTTGCTTAAAATTTATTAAAAAAGACAAATATCTAGTCAGCTCTAGCAAAGATAATTTTATAAAAATCTGGGATCTTTCCACCGGAAGAGAAATAGCGACTTTAACTGGACATAGCGGTCCCGTATGGTCTACATCCGCTTTAGATGATGGCAATTTATTAGTTAGCGGTTCTGGAGATAAAACTATAAAATTATGGGATTTGAATAAATTTAAAGAAATCAAAACATTACATTTGCATAATGACGAAGTTCTGGCAGTTTCATTGTCAGAAAACGAAGATGTTATAGCTAGCGGCGGCAAAGACAATATAATAATATTATGGGACTTGAATAATGAAAAAATTATGCATACCATAAAAGCCCATAATGGATGGGTTTTATCCGTCTCTTTTTCTTCCGATGGATTAAAATTAGTAAGCGGGGGCGCGGATAAACTCATAAAAATTTGGGATGTAAAAAAAGGGCGGGATTTGGAAACTTTAAAAGGACATAAAGCTTGGGTATCGTCTGTAAAATTTTCTTACGACAATCTTAAAATTGTAAGCGGATCTTGGGACTATTCCGCTAAAATATGGGATGCGAATAAAGCTAAAGAAATTGCCAGTCTTGAAGGAGGAACTACGTCCATAAATTCTTTAGCAAGCGCTCAAAATGGAAAAATCATTATTTCTGCTGGCAAAAGTCAATTCATATCAATTTGGGAACTAAAATCTGGAAGGTTAAAAAATCAATTAAAAGCTGATAGCAAAACAATTTTAAGCTTGGCGCTTTCAGACGATGGAAAGTTATTAGCTTCTGGCGGCAAAGATGGAATAATTAAATTATGGAATTTTGAAAATCAAAAAGAAATAGCCGTTTTTGAAGGGCATTCTAACGATGTTAATTCTCTTGCATTCTCAAAAGATGGAAAAATTTTGATTAGCGGCGGGGGCGATAATTTAATAAAAGTTTGGGATATCGAAAGAAAACGAGAATTGTATTCTTTGAAAGGGCATTCTGCTCCTATAACCAGTCTATCATTTTTTCCTGAAGATAGATATATAGTTTCAGGTTCGGAAGATAATACTTTGAAAGTATGGTCTTTGTTAAGCATGAAAGAGATAAAAACTTTTAATTTCTACGATGGTTATCCTCTGGTCGTTAAAGTCGCCGATGATGGCAAAAATATTATTGTTGGATCTACGAGCAATAATATTTATATATTTGATTTTATTGCTGGAAAAGAAATTGTCTCTTTTCGCGATCATACTGGCTGGATAACTTCATTAGCAGTTTCGAAGGATGGAAGATTTTTGGCAAGCGGCAGCAAAGATAAATCGGTTAAAATATGGAATTTATCTAATGTGTCTAAAGTAAAAGATATAAAAATTTATAATGGAGGAATAAACTCTATTGAATTTATAGATGACGATAAATATATTGCTGTAGCTGGAATGGACGGGACTTTAAGAATAATAGATTCAAATGATGGAAAAGAAGCAATATGTTTTGCTGACTTTTTAGACGGCGAATGGGCTGCCATATCAGTTTATGGATTTTATAACGCTTCGACTAAAGGAGAGAAATGGATAAATGCAAAAAAGGGAAGTAATATTGTCAATATATCTGAATTGAAAATGTCGCTTTATAAACCGGATTTTTTCAAAAAGATCTTTGATGGTCAAAAAATTTGGGAAAATTTAGCAAATTAAGACCTCCTACGTTTCGCAATGAACTTATTTAAACTAGCGAGCTCTTAAAAGCTTGCTAGTTTTTTCAAGATATAATCCTTTAGTTTCCTTAATTATTATTTATAAAAGTAAATTTCCTTTTAACAGAAATTGACAGAATAAAGAGACATACTTATTAAATTTTAAGAAATATATTGCTTTAGCTTATCTTTTAATATAGTGAAATAATTTGATTTGATTTATTTTATCATTTTGAATGATTTAATCATTGCATTTGTAAATATAAATGAAAAGCGAAATAAATTTGAATTTTCAAACTTTTTATTGCTTTAATTAAAATAAAATATTATTTTTTAAGATAAATTTTTTTGAGATTTAAAGGAGGAAAAATAATGTCAAACAAAGAATTTTCAAAAGGTTTATTAGTTGGATTATTAACAGGAGCTGCTGTAGGCTCTATAATAGCTCTTTTATATGCTCCAAAAAGCGGAAAAGAATTAAGAAGAGATATTAAAGAAAAAACAAACGAGATAATATCCGAAACGGAAAAGAATTATGAGGAATTAAAAAAAAAATCGGCTCAAATAGTTAACGAAGGAAAAGAAAAAGCTTCTGAGTTAATAATTGAAGCAAAAAATAAGGCTGATAAATTATTGCAAGAAGCTGAAAAAATTATCGCTGAAGCTAAAGAAAAAGCTATTAAAGAAAAAGAAAGAATTGCAAGCGCCGTTAAAGCTGGCGTAGATACTTACAAAGAAAAAGCTTAAAATGTTTTTTAGCTATTCAACAATTATTGCAATTTTAATTATAGTTCATTTTATTGTTTTGCTTGTAGTTATAGTTTATTTAAAGAAAACGCAAAGAAAACTTGAAATTTTAGAAAAAAAGGCAAATTCATTTGAAACAAAACTTGAGACTATAAATATTAAAGTCGAAGATATTGAAAATAGATTTATTTTTTTTACGAAAATAGTTAGGGATGAATTAGATTTAATAAAAAGCGAGATTCAAAAAACGAAAGAAGAAATAGTCGAATTTGAGTTAAAGCAAAATTCGTATGTAAATTCGCGCTTTTATGGAATTATAAAACTCGCTGAAATTATAAAAAATTTTATTAGAAAAAAAATAATTAAGAATCGGGAGGTATCTTGAAAGAATTTAATACTGAAAATTTGAGAAATATCGCCTTTATTGGTCACGGCGGATCGGGAAAAACAACTTTAACGGAAGCTATATTATATATAGGAAATGAAATAAATAGAATAGGCAGAGTAGAAGAAGGCAACACTACTTCTGATTATAACTCTTATGAAATTGAAAGGCAAATATCTATATATGCTACGCCGTTGCATCTGGTATGGAATAATGTAAAAATTAATCTTATCGATACTCCGGGTTATACTGATTTTATTGGTCAAGTAAAATCGGCTTTAAGAGTTGTAGACGTGGCTATTCCAGTATTAAAAAGCGCTGATGGAATTGAAGTAAATACGGAAACTACATGGGAATTTGCAAAAGAAGAAAAATTGCCTTCTGCTTTTATTATTAATAAGGTTGATAACGAACACTCAAAATTTTTTGAAACTTATAATCAGATAAAAGATAGGCTTTCAAGCGAAGCAATAATAGTTACTTTCCCTGTTAAAGAAGGTTTAGCTTTTGATTCTGTTGTCGACGTGTTAAAAATGAAAATGTTTGTTTATAAAGACGGAGCGTCGAAAAAAATCGAAGAAGTGGAGATACCAAGCGAATTAAAAGAAAAGGCTTCAAAACTTAGAGAAGAATTAATTGAAAAGATTGCAGAATCTAGCGAAGAGTTGATGAATAAATTTTTTGAGCAAGGGGAATTAAGCGATGAAGAATTAGAACAAGGAATTAAAAAAGCTATAGTAAACAGAAGCTTTTCTCCTGTATTTGCCGTATCAGCGACAAGACTTGTGGGAATACAGAATTTCTTAACTTTTGTTCAAAAATATTTTCCATCGCCCGCCGATAGAGGAACAGTCGAAGTTTTATCTAAAGATAATAACAACAAAATTTTAATACCTATCGATTCGACTAAAGAACCAGCCTTATTTGTATTTAAAACAGTTTCCGAACAACATGTCGGCGAATTATCAATTTTTAAGGTTTTCTCTGGAACAGTATCATCGGGAATGGATTTAATGAATCAAAATAATAATAAAATCGAAAGGTTGGGAACTTTGTCGATTTTAAATGGAAAGATTAGAAAAGAAATTTCTAAATTATACGCAGGAGATATTGGAGCTGTCGTAAAATTAAAAGATACTCATACAAACGATACTTTAAGCTCTAAAAATTTAAATATAGTTTGCGAAAAAATTAAGTTTCCAGAGCCTATCATTAGAGGAGCTATTAAAGCAAAAGCCAAAGGGGACGAAGATAAAATAGCAAATGGCTTGCATACATTGCATGAAGAAGATCCTTCGTTTGAAGTAAAATTTGATCCCGAATTATCTCAAACTATAATATCCGGTCAGGGAGAAATGCAACTTCAACTTGCAGTAAAAGCTTTGAAGGATCGATTTGGGGTGGAAGTAGATTTAATCGAACCTAAGATTCCGTATAGAGAAACTATTAAAGCGGTATGTCCAGATGCCGAATACAAACACAAAAAACAATCAGGCGGCAGAGGACAATATGGTCATGTACATTTGAAACTTGAGCCATTGCCAAGAGGAGCAGGATTTGAATTTGTCGACGCTATTGTCGGCGGAGTTGTGCCGGGAAGATTTGTTCCAGCGGTTGAAAAAGGGGTTGTCGAAACTATGGAAAAAGGTATTTTGGCAGGAGCAAAGGTTGTTGACGTTAAAGTTACTTTGTTTGACGGAACATATCACGACGTAGATTCTGATGAAATGTCTTTCAAAATAGCCGCTTCGCAAGCTTTTAAAAAAGGATTTTTGGAAGCTAAACCAATAATTCTGGAGCCGATTTATGAAGTAAGAGTGAAAGTGCCGGAGGATTGTATGGGCGATGTTATGGGGGATTTGTCTTCAAGACGCGGAAAAATTTTGGGTATGGATTCCGAAGGACCATTCCAAATTATAAATGCTCAAGTTCCTTTAGCTGAATTGCATAAATATAGCACTCAACTTAGGAGTTTAACAAGCGGTCGCGGAATTTATACCGCTAAGTTTTCGCACTATGAGGAAACTCCAAAAGAAATAATGGATAAAATTATTGAAAACTATAAGAAGGAAAAAGAAGAAGCTTCTTAATTTTAATGGCGGAGCTGCAACGCTCCGCTTTTTTTTGTAATAGAGGCAATTACTCGGAAAATTTATGAAAAATTTATGGTCTCCGTGGCGTTCTCAATATATTGAATCTTTTTTTGAACAAACCGCAAATAAAAATTGTATATTTTGCGAGATGTTCAATCAAAATATTGAAGATGATAAAAGTCTTGTCGTTTATAAAGACGATGCCTCTTTAATAGCTTTAAATTTATATCCTTACAATAATGGTCATTTAATGATCGCTCCCAAAAAACATACCGGGGATTTATTATCTCTAACAAAGGACGATTTGAGAAATATTTATGAAAAAATTCAACTTGCGGCAAAAGCTCTAAATTCTGTAATGAAACCGCATGGTTTTAATATTGGAGCTAACATTGGAAAAGTAGCAGGAGCTGGAATAGACGATCATATTCATTTTCATATAGTGCCTCGATGGAATGGAGATTCTAATTTTATGCCAGTTTTGGGCGAAGTTAAAGTAATTTCTCAAGATTTATTGACAACAAAACTAAATCTAAAAAAAGAAATAAAAAATATTTTACTTAATAAAAATGAAAGTTAAAAAATGAGAGAATATATCGAACTTGTAAAATTAGTTATTAATGAAGGAGTAAGAAAAAAAAGCAGAACAGGCGTTGATACTATTTCATATTTTTCGGCTCATTATAAAGTAGATTTATCGAAGGGATTTCCTTTGTTGACAACAAAAAAAATGATGTGGAATTCGATTTTGAGAGAAGTTCTTTGGTATTTATCTGGAGAAAATCATATTAGAAATCTTAGGCAATATACGAAAATATGGGATCCCTGGGCCGATGAAGAGGGAAATCTTGATTCAGCTTATGGATATTTTTGGCGACATTTTCCAAGCGCGATAAAAAATAACTCTGGCGGTTGGGAAGTTAGCGAGATAGATCAAATAGAGTATGTTATTGAAGAATTAAAAAAAAATCCTAATAGTAGAAGATTAGTCGTAACAGCCTGGGAACCTGGCAATGCTATTAAAAGCAAACTGCCTCCTTGTCATTATACTTTTGTTTTTAATGCAGCAAATGGCAAATTAAATTGTCATCTTACTCAAAGATCAGGAGATATTGCGGTAGGAATTCCATTTAATTTAGCCGCTTATTCGATTATAACGCAAATTATCGCTCAGGAAGTTGGTTTGGATTTAGGATTCTTTTCTCATACTATTGTAGACGCTCATATTTATGTTGCAGAAAAAGGCTCTCCAACGGAAAAATATGATCATTTAGAAAAATTAAAAATTCAAATTCAAAGAGAACCTTTGCCTTTGCCAAAATTAATTATAAAAAAGAAACCCTGGAAAGAGCTTACATTTGAGGATTTTGAGTTGATTGGCTATCAATCTCACGATAGAATACATTTCGAAGTGGCAGTTTAAAAAATGGAAATAATAATTATTGCGGCTTTTAATTCTGATAAAGTAATTGGTAAAAATGGAAAAATTCCTTGGCATATAAAAGAAGAATTGCAATTCTTCAAAAAAACAACCTACGGTTATCCAGTTATTATGGGTAGAAAAACATACGAGTCTTTGAAAAATCCTTTGCCAGGTCGTTTAAATATAGTTTTGACAAGAAATAACAATTATAAATCTTCAAGCGATAATGTTTTAATTTTTAATGATATTTCCGAAGCTTTGAATTATTGTTCCGGAATTCTAAAATCGGAAAAAGTTTTTATTATTGGCGGAGCTGAAATTTACTCTCAGGCTTTGATGTTTGCAGATAAGATGATATTATCTATTGTTAATATAAAAATAGACGGCGGCGACGCTTTTTTCCCCGATTTTGATTTATACGAATGGGAAGAAATATCTCAAGAAAAATTTGATTTGTTTATAGTAAAATATTATCGACGAAAATTATGCCTTCAAAAATAAAACTTCTGCCAGAACATGTTGCTAATAAAATAGCGGCTGGCGAGGTAGTTCAACGCCCAGAATCGGTAGTAAAAGAGTTAATGGAAAATTCTTTAGACGCGAACGCTACAATTATCCAGCTTTTTATTAAGGACGCCGGCAAATCGTTGATTCAAGTTATTGACGATGGCGATGGGATGACAGAAGAAGATGCCGAATTATGTCTTTTGCGACATGCGACAAGCAAAATATCTATGGTAGAAGATCTGGAAGAAATTAAATCATTTGGTTTTAGGGGAGAAGCTCTTGCCGCTATTTCTGCCGTATCAAGAATAGAAATAAAAACTAAAACCGCAGATTCCCCAGCTGCAGTATTAATTCAAAATAATGAAGACGGTTCCATAACTAAAAATTATACAAAAGCAGAAAAAGGAACTTTAGTCGCAGTTAAAAATTTGTTTTATAATACGCCAGCAAGAAGAAATTTTTTAAAAAGTACAGCAACCGAATTTAGAAGAATCGTTGAGACTTTTAAACGAATAGCTATTTCTCATCCCAAAATTGCATTCAAATTTTATAATGAAAATGAATTGATTTATGATTTAAAACCTTCTAACTTAGAAAAAAGAATTGCCGATATTTTTGGAGCTTCTTTTCTAGAAAATTTAATTTTTGGAACTGAAAAACTTGACATTATATCTTTATCCGCTTATTTAATAAAACCAAATTATCTAAAGAAAAATAAAGGCGACCAATATCTATTTGTAAATAATAGATTTGTTATAAATAAACAAATCAATCATGCGATTTATTCAGCTTATGAAAATATGATTGAAAAAGGGGATTATCCTTTTTTCATAGCTTTTCTAAATGTAGATCCAAAAAGAATCGATATAAACGTTCATCCTTCTAAATTAGAAGTAAAATTCGACGACGATAATTTTATTTATTCTTTTGTAAAAGCCGTCGCTAAGAAAATTATATCGGAGCATAATTTAATACCTAGTCTGGAAATTTCAGATATAAACGAATTTGAAGCTAAGACAATTATGTCTTCAAAAAATAGTTCTAATCTTTTATCTGATAGAAATATTAACTCGAATGAAAATAAAAACTATATTCAGTCGCAAAATCACTTGCTCGCTAATAAACATAATTTTTCCATCGAAAAAAATATAAAAAGATCAGCTGCATTTAGTTCGGATGAAATTGACAAAATATTCGATTCTTTAAATTTAGAAAAAAAAGATGCTCCCCATAGTCAAACTTCTATTTTTACCGCTTCTCAATTAGATAAAGATGAAAAGTATCCTTTTATTGCTCAACTGCATAACAGATATATTTTAGCTCAAATTAAAAGCGGACTTGCGATTATAGATCAACATATAGCCCATGAAAGAATATTGTATGAAAAAATATTAAAAACGATAGAGCAGAATCTGCCATTTTCTCAACAGTTGCTTATGCCATTAACGTATGAAATATCTCCTGAAGATATAGAGATTATCAAAGAAATAAAACCTTATCTTGAAAGTATTGGATACAATTTTGAAATTAAATTCAATAGAGAAATAATTATATTCGGTACTCCATCGGTCGATTTTGGAAAAACAAGTCCTGAAGAAATATTTTTAGATGTAATAAATGAATATAAAATAAATAACCAAAAGAAAATAGACGCTAAAGATAATATCGCAAAATCATATTCTTGCAAAGCGGCTATAAAAGCTGGGGATCCTCTAACTGAAAAACAAATGCGTATGCTTGTCGAACAATTATTTATGACTTCAATGCCTTATGTCTGTCCCCATGGAAGGCCAGTGATGATTAAACTAACTTTAGAAGAGTTAGATAAACAGTTTGGAAGAATATAAATAATTATGAAAAAATATTTTAGTTTAATTAGGTTAAAACAGTGGATAAAAAATTTTTTTGTTTTTGCTCCATTATTGTTTTCAAAGCATCTTTTTGAAATAGAATATTTCTACAAAGCGTTTATTGCTTTTTTGTCTTTTTGTTTTGTTTCTTCTTCGGTTTACGTTATAAATGATATTATCGACAGAGAAAAAGATAAGCTGCATCCCAAAAAAAAATTGCGACCTATTGCAAGCGGACAAATAGGTCTTTTACAGGCGTTTTTAATATTATTTATTTTTTTAGTCTCATCGATTTTAACATCTTTAAAATTGAATTATAAAATTGCTATCATAATAGCGTTTTATTTTGTTCTAAATTTTTCATACAGTTTTTGGTTAAAAAATATCGTAATATTAGATATTATGACAATTTCTGTTGGATTTATATTAAGAGTTATTGCAGGAGGCGAAGCTATTGACGTAAAGATCTCTAATTGGCTAATTTTATCAACTTTTTTTATATCAATATTTTTAGCCGCAATGAAACGCAGAAGCGAATTGGCTTTGTTTGAAAACAACGACTTATTAACGCGCAAAGTTTTGTCGGAATATTCTACTTATTTTGCCGATTTAATTGGAGTTATATCAGCATCTGCTTTGTTAATATCGTATGCTCTTTATACTATTAACGAAAATACTATTGAATATTTTGGAAACGATTATATTTTTTATTCAAATATCTTTGCCGCATTTGGGATTTTTAGATTTATGTATCTATCATATAAAAAGAGCAAAGGAGAAAATGCAACCGAAGTAATGCTGACCGATTTGCCTATGATGATAAACCTAATTCTTTATGTTTTATTTATTATTTTTGTTGTATATTATTCTAGGTTGATTAAATAAAACTTTTTTACAATGAAAATTATAAACAAAATTTCATTAAACTCTAAAATCATTTTTCTTATACTTATATCAATTAGTTTAGTTAGTTGTTCGACAAATGAAACATCCGATTCTATAAAAGACATAGCTTTTTTGCGAAATTCATTTTTAGGGAAAGGCATAAATTTTGGCAACGCTTTGGAAGCTCCAAATGAAGGGGATTGGGGAGTTGTAATTCAAGACGAATATTTCGATATTGTAAAAAATTTAGGATTTAAATCTATAAGATTGCCTATTAAATGGAGCGCTCATCTAAATATCGATACTACAATAGAGCCAAAATTTTTTGAAAGAGTAGATTATCTAATTAATAAATCTATTTCAAAAGGAATTCCTATAATAATAAATGTCCATCATTTTGATGAAATTTTTAGAGAACCGAAAAAATATAAGATTGTTTTGTACAAAATCTGGAATCAAATTGTCGTTAGATATAAAAATACAAGTTCTTTATTATATTATGAAATATTAAACGAACCTCAAGGGAATTTAACTTCTAATATTTGGAATGAAATTATCGACAGCGTAGTAAAAATTGTTCGAAAATACGATAAAAATAAAACTATTCTTATAGGCTCTTACAATTGGTCTTCAATTTGGGGGTTAGAAGAATTACAACTTCCTAACGATAATAATATAATAGTCTCATTTCATTTTTACGAGCCTATTGAATTTACTCATCAAGGAGCCGAATGGATTCCTGGTTCGGAAAGTTGGTTGGGCAGAAAATGGCCAGAAAATGAAAACGATCTTTTATTTATGAGAGAAGCCGTTCACATTGCCGTAAATTGGGCTAAAGAAAAAAACGTTCCGTTGCATTGCGGAGAATTTGGAGCTTATTATAAAGCCGATAGTTTGTCAAGAATAAGATGGACTGAAAGATTGGTCGATTTGTTGGATGAAAACAATATATCTTTTGCATATTGGGAATTTTGCGCAGGATTTGGAATATATAATCCTAGAACTCAAATCTATGACTGGGGACTAATAAACGCTTTAATAAAGAAAAGAACAAAATAAATCTAAAGGAGGAAAAATGAATTATCGCATCGAAACTGACACTATGGGGGAAGTAAAAGTTCCAGCCGATAAATATTATGGGGCTCAAACAGCGAGATCGTTAATGAACTTTAAAATTGGAGGCGAAAAATTTCCCAGACCAATGATAAGAGCTCTTGGCATCGTTAAAAAAGCTTCGGCAATGGCTAATAAAGAATTGGGAATTTTGCCTCCAGAAAAAGCTGATTTAATTATCAAAGCAGCTGATGAAGTTATTGAAGGTAAGTTAGACGAACATTTTCCGTTAGTTGTTTGGCAAACAGGAAGCGGGACTCAAACAAATATGAACGCTAACGAGGTTATTGCAAATAGGGCAATAGAAATGGCAGGGGGCGAGCTTGGATCAAAAAAGCCTATACATCCAAACGACGACGTCAATAAATCTCAATCTTCTAACGACGTATTTCCAACCGCAATGCATATTGCCGCGGCTGAAGAAACCGTAAAAAAGTTGAAACCAGCTATTCAAAAATTAAAAGAAGCTTTAGAAAAGAAATCTGACGAATTTAAGGATATTATAAAAATTGGAAGAACTCATTTAATGGACGCAACTCCGCTAACTTTAGGACAAGAATTTTCCGGATACGTTCAACAAATGAGCAATACTTTAGAAAGAATTGACTCTTGCTTGCCGCGATTGTATGAATTAGCTTTAGGCGGCACGGCTGTTGGAACTGGATTAAATGCTCATCCTAAGTTTGCAGTTATATCAGCTAAATATATAGCTGAAATTACTGGTTTGCCATTTATAACCGCGCGAAACAAATTCGAAGCTCTTGCGACACACGACGCATTAGTAGAGTTAAGCGGCGTCTTAAAAACTATAGCGGCAAGTTTAATGAAAATTGCTAACGATATTCGATGGTTAGGTAGCGGGCCACGTTGCGGTTTAGGAGAGCTATTATTGCCAGAAAACGAGCCCGGCAGCTCGATTATGCCAGGCAAAGTAAATCCCACCCAGTCTGAAGCTATGACTATGGTTTGCGCTCAAGTATTTGGCAACGACGTAGCAGTAAATTTTGGCGGTTCTATGGGAAATTTTGAATTAAATGTATTTAAGCCTGTAATAATTTATAACATCTTACAATCAATTAAACTTTTATCTGAGGCTTCCGAAAGTTTTACAGATAATTGCGTTGTTGGAATTCAAGCAAATGAAATTAATATCAAAAAACACTTAGAAAATTCATTAATGCTCGTAACGGCTCTGAATCCGAAAATTGGTTATGACAATGCCGCAAAAGTTGCTAAAAAAGCTCATAAAGAAAACAAAACCTTAAAAGAAGCCGCTATAGAATTAGGTTTTTTGACCGCCGAAGAATTTGATCAAATTGTAAGACCTGAAAAAATGATTGGTCCTAATTTATCTTAAAGTTTTTTGTTCGATTTCTATAAAAAATTTAAAAAAAATTAAAGCCGCCGGTTTAAATCTCTCTAATAAAAGGCGGCTTTTGAATTTTAAATAATTGATTTTTGTTATATAAAAAAAATTATGATTATAATGTCTATTTTAAAAAGAAATATAGAAAGATTTTTTACAATAGAAGAAGCTAACGATTTAATTCCTTACCTTGAAGATTTAGTTTATAAAATACTTGACATTGCAAGCGAAATAAAAGCTCAATTTGAAAAAGGCAAGAGCGAATACGATTATGAAATAATTTCAAAAATAGATTCTATAAATAAACTATTTGCCGAAATTGAAAACAAAGGTTGCTATTATAGAGATTGGACTTTTAAAATTGGATTAGTTGATTTTCCAACAATCATCGACAATCGGCTTGCTTATTTTTGCTGGAAATATGGCGAAAAGGAAATTATATATTATCACTTTTCAGACGAAGGCTTTACGCAGAGAAAAAGTCTTGAAAAAATAAAAATTTCAAGATTTAATTAATATCTTTTTTAGTTTCTCAATATCTTCCTTAGACATTTCGTTGATTGTTTTAAATGAATTTAATATAACGTCGAGTTGTTGAATTATATCTCTTTTCCTAAATTTTGGCGCGTAAATAGATCCGTCAAGCATATAAAATCTTTTTTGTTTTTCGTCGTAGAAAGAATAATTTATGAAAGGCCCTCCCATTCCTTTGTCTGTCATTTTCCATAAGCCTTGAAGTAAAATAGAATATCGTCCATTGAAATTTACTTCCGTAGAATTGAAGTAGTCGTCTTCTAAAACTACATAATATAAATCGTCGGATGTTCTATAGTATTTTTGAGTTATTTTATTTCTAATATTTTTAATGGAATCAATATTTAACAATTCTGGAGAAGCGTTTTCAATATAATAAACAAAAATCCATCTTTCCATTTCGCTGCCAGGCGCTCGTCTTAGCCAAACAAAATTATTTAATGTGTCGTTTATAGCAAGATGAAAATCGGCTTGAACGTAAATGAACCAATAATGTTTGAATAATATTTCAGCTTCAATATCTTTTCTTTCATATTTAGGATTATAAAGACTTTCATATAATCTTTTGTTTGAGATATTTTGAAATGCATAAAGCAAGCGATCGGCGTTGTTTAGCAAAAAGCGATTTAAATCCTCGTAAGTTGGAGCAGTGATCAACATCACAAGCTGATTATTATGCCATAAATTATATTTGTTGACAGAAGCTCCTTTATCATCGTAAACTTTAGCTTTTGAAGTCGAATCGAATATTTCAGAAATATATTGAGATGTTTCAGATTCGCTATTCAAGGGGGCGATTATAATTACGTTTTTTTTATTTTTTACTTTATTAAGTTCTCCAAAATTTTTTCTAATTAAAGTAAAATATTTTTCAGGCTGCGGCGTGTAAATGTACTTTTCGAAAACAAATTGAAGCGAATTGGCAAAATTTGTGTATTCGATAGAATCCGCGATAACGAAAATTTCCCTTTCTTTGCCTATAGCGGGTCTTTTATGCATTTGACAAGAGGCAAGAAAAAAAGATATTGATAAGAAAAGAGGCAACACGTATAGATTTTTTTTCATATTATACATTTTTTAGAATTTATACAATTTATAATTGTTCAAGTTCCTAATTAGGCGCGTTTTTTAAAATAAAAGAAACATTTGGGAAAACGACAATATACATTATATACATAGTTAAACCTATTGAAACGGGGATTGATAAATTATCGTCCGCATAACCATAAGATAAATTTTCAGCCACAGCTCCTACGGCAATAGCTGCTATGCCTATTAAATATTCTTCAAATGAGTAATAAATTTTTGGCGTAAAAAGAACGACTAAAATGCCGCTTACAAAAAAAGCTAAAGTGCCTTCAAGACTTTTAGATAAAAATTTTCTTTTTCCATATTTTCTGCCAATTAAAGCAGCTGAAGAATCGCAGATAATAAGAGCAGAGAAAGCGGTAACGAATATTATTTTTGGAAATATTATAACGCTAAACAATGCGGATAAAAAAACCCAAGAGGCTCCGTTTAGATTCTTTTTCTTTTCGTCAAGCTCGTGTTTGCGCAAAATAAATCCGAATAATTTATAAAAAAACTTTGACGTTGGCTCGTGATAATATCTCAATAAATCTATCGATACTGTAATTAAAGTCAAAGGTAATAATATTTTTATCGCTAATTCAGTTGTAATGTGATAATAAATTATTGGAATAGAAAGGGAACACATATGTATTCCCTTTCTAATAAGTTCTTGTTGAAAATTAATATATCCTTTGTCGATTGAGTTCATTGATCGTTCTTTTCTTTTTTTCTTTTTTCTAACAAATCTTTTACGTGCTCAGGCAATTCTTCGTCTTTATTAGATTCTTGCGCTTTTTTAGAGACGATTTTATTGTTCTTTTTAATAGGCGGCAATTCTTCGCCTCTAATGATAGCGTCTATTTCCTCGCCGTCTAAAACTTCTCTTTCAAGCAATTCTTTTGCTAATCGATGCAATATGTCAAGGTTTTCAGTAATAATTTTTTCAGCTTTTGCCATACAATCATATACTATTCTTTTTACTTCTTCGTCGATTTCAATTGCCGTTTTTTCCGAATAATCTTTATGTCTTGTAATTTCTCTGCCTAAGAAAATTTCTTCTTCTTTAGTTCCATAAGACAGAGGTCCTAACTTTTCGCTCATTCCCCATTCGCAAACCATTTTTCGAGCTAATGCCGTGGCTCTTTCAATATCATTTCCAGCCCCTGTTGTTAATTTATTAAATACAATTCTTTCAGCCGCTCTTCCGCCTAAAGCGTAAGTTATTACAGTTTCCAAATACTCTTTTGAATAAGTATGCTTTTCGTCGACAGGCAAATAAGTTGTAACTCCTAAGGCTCGTCCGCGAGGAATTATTGTAACTTTATGAACTGGGTCGGCTTCAGGCAGCATTTTTGCGACTAACACGTGTCCGCTTTCGTGATAGGAAGTGATTTTCTTTTCCTCTTCGGAAATTATCAAGCTTTTTCGCTCCATTCCCATCATCACTTTGTCTTTAGCTTCTTCAAAATCCTCCATTGAAACTTTTGTTTTATTTTTACGCGCTGCCAATAACGCCGCTTCGTTGACAAGATTTGCCAATTCTGCTCCAGCAAGTCCAGGCGTGCCTTTGGCTAAAGCCGTTAAATCAACATCGTCGTCGAGCGGTATTCTTCTTGTATGTACTTTTAAAATTCCTTCTCTTCCGCGAGCATCAGGTCGATCGACTACAACTTGTCTATCGAATCTTCCTGGTCTTAATAATGCCGGATCTAAAACGTCGGGTCTATTTGTTGCCGCTATTACAATAAGTCCAGTATTTTGCTCAAAGCCATCCATTTCGACAAGCAATTGATTTAACGTTTGCTCGCGCTCGTCGTGTCCTCCGCCTAAGCCAGCTCCTCTTTGTCTTCCAACCGCGTCAATTTCATCAATAAAGATAATGCAAGGAGCGTGTCTTTTTCCTTGTTCAAACAAATCTCTAACTCTGCTTGCTCCTACGCCCACAAACATTTCAACAAAATCCGCTCCGCTTATAGAAAAGAATGGCACTCCAGCTTCTCCGGCTACAGCTCGAGCTAATAAAGTTTTTCCCGTTCCAGGAGGTCCCAATAACAAAACTCCGCGCGGAATTTTTCCGCCTAATCTTTGAAATTTTTGAGGATTTTTTAAAAATTCTATAATCTCTTGCAATTCTACTTTTGCTTCGTCAGCTCCTGCGACGTCTTTAAAAGTTACTTTTATTTGAGATTCGGTAATTAATTTAGCTCGACTTTTGCCAAAATTAAACAAACCTCGCGAATTGCCTGAACCGCTTTGCATTCGTTTCAAAAAGAAAACCCAGATTCCTATTAAAATAATCCACGGTATTATGCTTAACAGTATATTAAACCATTCGTTAGATTCTTTTTTAAAAGTATAAGTTATTTCGGCTTCTTTCCATTTTTTTTCTTGTTCGCTTATTAAAGGCTCTGGTATAAAAGTAGAGAATTTATCGACTTCTATATGATTTTTTCCGATTAAAATCTTTTCTTTATTTTTAAGCTTTCCTTCAAAAATATATTCTTTGTCGGTTTTTAACGTAATAGTCGCCGATTGAATTTTTTTATCGGTCAAAAATTTTTCATAATAATCATAGCTTACTTCAACTATTGCGACCGAGGGGCTTTGCGATAATTGCATAATAATAATTGCTATAATTATAATCGCTCCCCACGTGAAAACAGCTTTTATAATTTTAGACCAATCAAAATTATTTTTCGGTTCGGGATTTTGATCTTGCGGGCTGCCATTTTTATTATTTTTATTTTCTTCCTCTTTGAATTCCGAAAAATAATTTTTATTAAATAAATTATTCATTTTTATTTATACTCCGTCATTATTTTCTTCTTTTAAAATGTATATAGATTTTAAGTTTCTATATTTTTGCGCGTAATCTAACCCGTATCCCAACACAAATTTGCTTGGTATTTCAAAAGCTACATAATCTATCTTTACGTCATATTTAAGACTTTTGGGCTTTAGCAATAATGACGCAATTTTTACGTCTTTAGGCTTTTTATTAGCCAACAATTCAAGCATATATTTAATAGAAAGACCAGTATCAACTATATCTTCTACAATAACTACTCTTCGATTCGTAATATCGCAATTTAAGTCTTTCAACATTTTGACATTTCCGCTTGAAATTTTTGAGTCGCCATAACTTGATAATTTAAAGAAATCAACTTCGCAATCTATTGTTATTTCCTTTAACAAATCTGCCATGAAAATAAAAGATCCATTTAAAATACCAATAAAAACTGGAACGTCGTTTTGATAATCGCTTGAAATTTGCTCGGCTAACGTCTTAATTCTTTTTATAATTTCATCGTAATCGATGAATTTTACAAATATTTCGTCATTTATTGCTATTTGCTCTGAATTTAAATAATTGCTTGCCAATCTATCTCCAATATTTTTTTTGTATTATTCGATACTTTAAATCTTTCGTCTATTCTATAGCCTAAAACGCAAATTATAATTTCATCGTTGCAAAGAACATAAATATTTTTTCTTTTATGCGATTCAATTTTTAAATCCGTTAAAAAATCGGAAATTTTCTTAAAATTTTTCATGCCTAAAGGTATAAATTTATCGCCGTCTTTCCATTTTCTTATTATTAAAGGCGGTTTTAACAATTCTGCGTTTACATATTCGATATTAAACCGCTTTGATTTTATGTTAATTTCTTCTCTTACTTTTATGCAAGTCTTTAATGAAAAATCTTTTTCAATAATAACGCTGTTAAAATCGACATAAATTGGATATTGTTCCGATTTCGTCGTAAATTTTTTTAAAACTATAAAATTTCTATCTTTAAAAGCGATTATTTCTTTAGAAATATTAACTTTTTTGCCTGTTTGCTTTAAACTTAAATCTATTACCTTTCGAGCAATATTATAGCTAAAATTTAAATTATAAACTTTAAAAATAATAATTTTTAAAGCTTCCCCAAATACAGTTTTATTTACTTTTTGAACTATATTTGCGTCTATTATAACAATATTATCATTAATTGAGAAATATTTTTTTATTATTAACGAAGCTTTTTTTCTAATCAACTTATAAGCTTCAAAATATATTTGAGCGTTTTTATTAAGAGTTTCAATCGCCGAAGGATTAAATTTTAACAAAAGGGGAATTATAGAATGTCTAATAAAATTTCTTTGATAATTTTCGTCAAAATTAGATTTATCGATTATATATTGAATATTATTTTCTTTGGCGTATGTTTCTATTTCGTTTTTTTTGACGCAAAGAAAAGGCCTGACGATAATTCCTCTTTTTGCCCGTATTCCAGACAAAGATTTCAAACCAGCTCCTTTAATAAAATTTAAAAGCATTGTTTCGACCGAGTCGTTTTTATGATGAGCTAAAGCTATTTTATTAAATTCATATTGTTTAGCGTAATCAAAAAAAATTTTATAGCGCAAAATTCTTCCCGCTTCCTCTATGGAGCAATGGTTTTTTTTTGCAAAATCTTTTGTCGAAATGCTTTCAAAAAAAAAATTAATCCCATAGCGATTGCAAAACTCTTTGCAAAATTCGATTTCCGTTAGAACTTCTTCTCTAAGATTGTGATTAATATAAATCGCCGATAATTTAATATTCAATTCGTTTTGAAATTTTTTCAACACATACAATAAAACAGTAGAATCTATGCCGCCGCTAAATCCTACTAAAACATTATCGTTTTCATTAATCAAGGAATTTGATTTTATGAATTGCAAAATTGAATTCTCAAATGAGCGAAACATTCTTCAACTCGAAAGAAGTTTTAACCAGTCGATTTGTTTTGAATTATTATTTGCCAATAAAATTTTTTCAACATATTTGCCAATAATATCAAATTCCAAATTTACTTTTGATCCTCTTCTTAAGTATTTTAAGTTAGTGTTTTCGAACGTATGGGGGATTATTGATACTATGAGAGAATCTTCTTTTGATTGAGCGATTGTTAAACTTACTCCGTTTACGGCTATTGAGCCGACGTTGACAACATATTTAGAAAATTCTTTAGGATAAGCAATTTCAATAAGCCAGCTATTGGAAAGTTTAGTTATATTGCTGATTGTTCCAACGCAATCGACGTGACCTAAAACAAGATGTCCGCCAATTTTTTTACTTAAAGTTAACGACGTCTCAAGATTAACTTTATCGCCGACTTTTAGTTCTTCCAAATTTGTTTTCTTTAAAGTTTCCGCTACGCAATCGACTTTAAACATATTTTTATCTAATTCAACTACTGTTTGACAAGCTCCATTTACCGAAATGCTGTCGCCAATATTTAATAAAGAAGATATAGAATTGGTCGATATTTCAAATATTTTCGAATCTCCCTTTATATATATTTTTTTTACTATGCCAATTTCTTCTATAAGTCCAGTAAACATTAAGCTATTTTTTTTTTAGTTCTATAAAAATATCGTCGCCGATTTTTTTGAAATTTTTGATTTCCAGTTGCAAAGCTTTTTTTAACGAAGATATTCCAATATCGTCGATAAATGGAATACCCAAACCTAAGAGTTTCGGAGATATAAAAAGCAAAATTTCGTCGAATAATTGTTGTTTTATAAAACTTGTATAAACTTTAGATCCTCCCTCGATAAGCAAAGAAGCAATTCTTTTTTTTGCCAATTCTTTTAACAAAAATTTCAAATTTAATTCGCCTTTTGCATTTTCTTTAACGAAAATTAAATCTACTCCGAGCGATTGCAATTTTTTTATTTTTTCTTTTTTTGTAGATACCGATTGTCGAGCGAGAATAATTACTTGACCGGGTTTTTCTAATTGAAAAACTTTATAATTCAAACTTAAAGAAAGATCTTTATCAATAATAACTCTGATAGGATTTCGTCCTTCGCAAAATCTAACAGTAAGTTTCGGGTCGTCGATTTTAACCGTATTAGCTCCAACTAACACTGCGTCATATTCTGATCTTAAATTATGAACTTCTTGTCTTGAATAAATACCGGATATCCATTTTGAGTATTTTTTATTATCCGCAATTTTTCCATCTAAAGTAATTGCTGCTTTTATAGCAATGTAAGGAATATTTTTTACTATATAATTAAAAAAGAATTTATTCAATTCATAGCATTCATTTTCAAGAACTCCTACTTTAACCTCGATTCCAGCGTCGATTAATTTTTGAGCTCCTTTTCCGCATACAAGCGGATTCATATCGTAAGTTCCGATAACTACTCTTTTAAATTTGCGTTTAATAATTTCGTCGACGCAAGGAGGAGTTTTGCCAAAATGACTACACGGCTCTAAATTCACATAAAGCTCGGCGCCTTCAAGATCTTCTTTAACGTTATTTATTGCGTTTATTTCAGCGTGAGGGCCGCCAAAATATTCGTGATAGCCTACGCCGATAATTTTTCCATTTTTAACAATTACAGCTCCCACAAGGGGGTTAGGACTAACCCTTCCTTTTCCCTTGCGAGCTAATTCGAGCGTTAATCGGATGTAGGATTCGTCAGTCAATTTTTATATCGATTATTTCAAATTCTAATAATCCAACTGGAGCTTTAATTTTTACAATTTCCCCTTTTTTCTTGCCCATTAAGCCTTGTCCAACAGGCGAGGTGTAAGAAATTTTGCCAGAATTCATATCCGATTCTTCAGGCGAAACTAAAGTATACTCAAATATTTTATTTGTTTTTAAATTTTTTACGACGACTTTTGATAAAATCGTAACTTGATCTTTTGGCAATTTTGATTTATCAATTACTTCGGCATTTGCAAGAATATTTTGCAATTGGCTTATTTTGGCTTCTAATTTCGCTTGTTCTTCTTTAGCTGCGTCATATTCTGCATTTTCAGATAAATCTCCATGGCTTCTCGCTTCGGCTATAATTTCAGCCATTTTTCTTCTGCCTTCAGTTGTAAGCCTCTTTAATTCATTTTCAATTTCTACAAGTCTTTCTCTGCTTAAATAAATTCTGTTATTTCCCATATGTTCTATCCTTTGTAAATATGTTCTCAAAAAAAATTGCCACTTTTTTAAAAGTGGCATATTAAATATAAAAAAACTAATAAAAAATTATAATAAAATTTTATTTATTATTTGATTTTTTTTTTCCATTGATCTTTCAATGTCGTCGAACGATTAAAAATAATTCTTTCTTTTGAGCTATATTTGTCTAACACAAAATATCCCAGTCGTTCAAACTGATAACGATTCTCGAGATTAGCTTCTTTTAACGACGGCTCGACTAAAGAGTTAGGTTTTATTATCAGAGAATTTGGATTTATAAATTCTCTAAAGTCTTTATCTCCGATTTCTGATACGTCTTCAATTGTAAATAATTTGTCATATAATCTTATTTCAGCCTTCGCGCAATCATCTGCGCATAACCAATGAATTGCCGTTTTAACTTTCTTTTTGCTTATTCCGCTTCCGCTTTTTGTATCGGGATCGTATTCGCATTTTAATTCGACGACATTTCCATTATTATCTTTCACTATTTCGACTAATTTAACAATATAAGCATATTTCAATCTAACTTCGTTTCCTAAAAATAATCTATAAAAATCTTTAGGCGGATTTTCCATAAAATCATCGGCGTCAATATATAGATATTTGCCAAACTTCAAATTTCTTGTCCCAGCGTTTGGATCTTCGGGATTGTTTTGAGCTTCGACATATTCGAATTTATTTTCAGGGTAATTTACGATGGTTAATTTAATAGGATTTAAAACTGCAAATCTTCTTAGCGCTTTTTTGTTTAAATCTTCTCTTAAGCAATATTCTAAAAGTTCGTATTCTACAAGATTTTCTCTTTTAGCTACGCCGATAATTTCCGCAAATTTTCTTATAGCTTTCGGCGTATAGCCTCTTCTTCTTAATCCAGCGATAGTCGGCATTCGAGGATCGTCCCAACCGTCGACAATTTTTTCTTGAACCAATTGCAACAATTTGCGTTTACTCATCACAGTATAACCTAAATTAAGACGAGCAAACTCAATTTGCTTTGGTTTTTCAGGAATGTCTAACCATTGCAAACACCAATCATACAGCGGACGATGATTTTCAAATTCAAGCGTACAAATCGAATGAGTTATTCCTTCATAAGCGTCAGACAGAGGGTGGGCGTAATCGTACATTGGATAAATTACCCACTTGTTTCCAGTTCTATGATGTTCGGCTTTAATAATTCTATATAAAACTGGATCTCGCATATTTAAATTTGGAGAGCTCATATCAATTTTAGCTCTTAAAGTTTTTGAGCCTTCTGGAAATTCTCCAGCTCTCATTCTTCTAAATAAATCCAAATTTTCTTCGACGCTGCGATTGCGATATGGACTCTCTTTGCCTGGTTCGGTTAAAGTTCCTCGATATTCTTTCATTTCTTCAGGCGATAAATCGCAAACGTAAGCGACGCCTTTTTGTATAAGCAACTCGGCATATTCATACATTCTTTCAAAATAATCGGAAGCGTAGAAACAGCGATCTTCCCAATCAAACCCTAGCCACTTTACGTCTTCTTTAATCGACTCGACATATTCGACATCTTCCTTAGTTGGATTTGTATCGTCAAATCTTAAATTGCATTTTCCCCCATATTCCAAAGCCAGCCCAAAATTCAAACAAATAGATTTAGCGTGTCCTATATGCAAATAACCATTAGGTTCGGGCGGAAATCGCGTATGTACTTTTTTATAAGTTCCTTTTCTTAAATCTTCTTCAATTATTTCATTAATAAAATGCTTTTTATTCTCTTGTTCAAAATTAGGCAAATTCTTTTCCATAATTTTTCTATTTTTTTATTTTTTCCACAGCTTTTCTTATTCTTTCAATTGTTTTTTGTTTCCCTATAATATATAAAATATCGTATAAACCCGGTCCAGTTCCAATTCCGGAGACGGCTAATCGAATAGGGTGAATTATTTTAGCTTTTTTTATTCCTAAAGATTCGCAAGTTTGTTGTAAAATTTTTTCATAATCTTCTTTCGACGGATTTTCTATCAAATTTAAATTTTCGCAAAACTTCTCGAGCTCTAATCGAGTTTCAGCAGACCATCTTTTTTCAATAACTTCTTGATCGTATTCAATTGGATCGACATAAAAATATGGACAAGCGTAAATGAAATCCTTGATAAATTGAACCCTTTCTTTCATAGCTTCAATAATTAACATTAAAGTTTCGTCGTTTGAAATTGAATTTGCGAATTCGCTTTTTTGCAATTCTTCTTTAACTTTAGGCAACAATTCTTGGGTCGATTTGCGACGAATATGTTCTGCGTTTAGCCAATTTAACTTGTCTAAATTAAAAATAGCTCCGGCTTTATGAACTCTTTCAATAGAAAACGCTTTAATAAGTTCTTCAAGCGTATAAAATTCTCTATAATCGCCTGCGTTCCATCCAAGCAAAGCGAGAAAATTAATCATAGCTTCGGGCATGTAACCTTTGTCGCGATACGCTTCGGCTGCCACATCCCCTTGTCTTTTGCTTAATTTAGATCGATCTGGATTTAATAGAAGGGGAACGTGAGCAAAAAAAGGCTTATTCCAGCCAAAGGCTTCATATAAAAGTATATGCTTTGGAGTAGAGGAAAGCCATTCTTCGCCGCGAATAACGTGAGTAATTTTCATTTCGTGATCGTCGACTACATTTGCAAGGTGATAAGTTGGATAGCCGTCGCTTTTTAACAAAACTTGATCGTCGATAGTATTGCCTTCAAAAACTACTCTTTCTCTAATTAAATCATGAAATTCTACGACGCAATTAGGATCTACATTCAAACGAACAACATATGGCTCGTTATTTTTCAATTTTTCTTCGATTTCAGTTTGAGATAAATACAAGCATCGTTTATCATATTTTGGCTGTTCTCCTTTAGCGGATTGTTCTTCTCTTAATTTTTCTAATCTTTCTTGAGAACAAAAACAGCGATAAGCTTTTTGTTTTTTTATCAATTCTTCAGCTTTAGCTTTGTATAAACTTAATCTTTGCGATTGAATATAAGGTCCATATGGTCCGCCAATATCGGGTCCTTCGTCATATGAGAGACCAGCCCATTTTAATGTAGATATTAAATTTTCAATCGCTCCTTCAACATAACGATTTCTGTCTGTATCTTCTATTCTTAAAATAAATTTTCCATTATGTTTGCGAGCGAAAAGATAATTATACAATGCTGTTCTCAATCCGCCCACATGCAAGTAGCCAGTAGGACTTGGAGCGAATCTAGTTCGAATTTCATTAGAATTCATATTATAACATTAAATTATTGTCGTTTCAGATTGTCGGTGTAATATTTTACTTTTTCGATAAACTCTTTGCTGTCGATTGGTTTTGGAATGTAATCTGTGGCTCCAGCTTCTAAACATCTTTCCTTGTCTCCTTTCATAGCAAAAGCGGTTAAAGCGATAATTGGAGTGTCTTTATATTCATCCATTTCTCTTAACTTTTGCATAGCTTCAAATCCGCTCATCACTGGCATTTGCATGTCCATCAGAATTAAATCGAATTTGTCTTGTTTGCAGTAATTTACTGCTTGCTCGCCGTTTTCAGCGACAACGACATTCTCAAATCCGTTTTTCTTAAGCAATCTTGTAACAATAATTTGAGAATGTTTGTAGTCTTCTGCTAAAAGTATTTTTATCACGTCTTTTTTTGTTTTAATTGTTTCAGGGGGAGTAGGAGTTTCAATTTTGGATGCGAATTTTGAGATTGTTTGAGCCAAATCTTCTATTGTTTGATTTTTTTTAGATAGAATTTCGTCAAACATCCCTTTAATTTTATCTAAATCCGTTTCATAATTTTCTTTTCCAGTATAAATTAAAATTGGCAATTTTTCAAATTTCGAATTTGTTTTTATTTGTTTGATAAGCTCGTATCCGTCCATTTCAGGCATATCAAGATCTATAATAGCAAGCTCAATATTTTCTTTTTCTAATATAGTCAAAGCGTTCATTGGCTTATTTTCTATAATAGCTTGATAGCCTGCGTTATTTATCGTTTCCTTTAAAAGATTTAAAATCGTTATATCGTCGTCGACGCATAAAATTTGAGAATCCTTTTTTAATTTATAGCTGTTTAGCGTTTCTACTAAAACTTTATAATTTACTGGTTTTACAAAATATTCTACCGGTCCCATAAAAGCTGTTTTTTGAGATAAAGGTTCCATTGCGAAAATAAATATCGGCAAGTTTTTTAATTTGGGACTCCGTCTTAGATTTTTAACAGCTTCTAAAGAATTTAAATCTCGTCCTGAGGAATCTATTATTATTGCAAGATAATTGTTCTTTTCTCCCAATTTAACGCACTCTGTCAAATCTGAAGCATGATCGATTATAAAATTCCATTTTCTTAAGTTGGCGACAATTAATTTTGTAGAACTTTCTTCTTTTGATAAAAGAAGGATAGGGAATTTAGTTGAAATTTTCTCATCGGCTGATATTTGTCTGATTTCTTCTAATTGTAAAGGTATTTTTATATATAAATAAATGTTGTCTTTATCTGCAGAAACTATTTCGACTTCGCCGTTTAAGGATTCCGTTAATTTGTATAAAAATATTTTTTGTATGTCAATTTTCGCTTGAGTTTCTTCTTCTTGTTTAGATTTTGAAGTTAATTCGATTAAATTCAGCTCTTTTGAGATATCGTTTTTCATAAATGCAAATACTACGAAAGAATGCAAATCCCTTCGGATTTTAATTAAAATTTTATTTGTTTTAGCGATTTTTTTATAATAAGAAACGCCATATAAAAGCAAATTCTTTAGTTTAGCAAAATCAAATGACGCTTGGTTGGGTAGATTTTGTCCAGCTTCGTATTGCAAATCTACGTCTTCGACATCTTTTTTTTGAGCGAATGAGTTTTTTAGTTCATCGAACAAAGATAATATTGAATTTTGTTTAACATCCAGCTTTGTTTTTCCTAATTCAAGTTTTGCTATTTCAATCAAATCATTTAATGTATAATAAAGATTTTGAACGTTATTTTTTATATTCTTAACATATTCTACTTGAGCGGCAGACAGATCGTCTTCGGTTAATATAGAAGAAAATCCAATTATATTATTAAGTTGCGAGCGAAATTCGCTTGATAAATCTATCAAAATTTGATTGATATAAAATTTATTTTGCGGAAGTTCGCTTTGATTTGACAAAATAATTTTGAGCAGATTTTTTAAGAATTCATAGCAAGAATCTAAAATGATAAAATCATTTTGAACAAACTTGCTTTTTTTCCCAACTTTTAAGATAAATTTATCATTTTCGCTTAGAACAATTTTTGTTGAAATTTCATATAATTCGATATCTGCAAGGGAAGCCGGTTGAGTTGGATAAACTAGATTTTCGCTAAAAGCCGTTGATAAATTAATTTCATAAGCTTTGCCGTCGATTAAAGAATCTTTAACTTTAGACGACTTGACGGCTAAGATAGCTTCGTCGCTAGAAACTAGCTTAAAGATCGCCGCGGCATAAAATTCAAATTCTTCGCAAATAAAATCTAAGGCTTCGATTAAAGATTTATAAGAACGATCGTCGGCGTTAGATATAATTTTTGATATTTTCTTAAAAACTTCTATTTTTAACGTTTGCATTTTTAAATCAAAGAATTTTTTAAACTTTTACTAATATAATGAATTTTGCAAAATAAAAGATAAAATTATTAAAAATGATTAAAATAGAAAAAAATTTTTCTTCCGCTTTAAAAAATTGGCGATTTATTGATCTATTTAGCGGAATTGGAGCTTTTAACTTAGCATTAGAAAGTTTTGGCGCCAAAAGAGTTTTTTCTTGCGATATTGATAGGAATGCAAATAAAATATATTACGACAATTTTAGAGATATTCCTTCAGGCGATATAAAAAAAATACAAGCTAAAGACATTCCTGATCACGATATTTTATGCGCGGGTTTTCCTTGTCAATCGTTTAGCATTTCTGGTAAAATGAAAGGATTTGAAGATCCAAGAGGAGTTTTGTTTTTTGACATTGCAAGAATTGCAGACGAAAAAAAAACTAAAATTTTAATTTTGGAAAATGTTAAGCATTTAGCCAGATTAAATAATGGCAAAGTATTAAAAGATATTATACAAATTTTAGAAAACATTGGATATCAAGTTTTTTTTAAAATTTTAAATTCTGCATTTTTTGGATTGCCTCAAAAAAGAGAAAGAATTTTTTTTGTTTGCGTTAGAAATGATTATAAAAAAATTTCAAAATTCGATTTTCCCGACAGAGCCGCAAAATTTCGAATATTAAAAGATATCTTAGAGAATAGAAAAGACTTAGACAATTATATAATTCAAAGAAAAGATATTTTTCTTTTCAAAGATAAAATTGAACAACTAACTTTATTTAAAAAAAAATATTTAAGACCCATTAAAGTAGGCATTATTAATAAAGGCGGGCAAGGAGAAAGAATTTATCATCCATCCGGAACCGCGATTACTTTATCTTCGCAAGGCGGAGGCGCCGCTTCAAAAACGGGAGCTTATTATGTGGATGGTTTGGTTAGAAAACTTACGCCAAGGGAATGCGCGCGATTAATGGGCTTTCCCGACGATTTTAAATTGGACGTTTCGGATAATATCGCTTATAAACTTATTGGCAATAGCGCGCCTGTAGATGTGATCCAATATATTGCAATTGAAATTATCAAACAGATTATTGATAATAATTAATTTAATTGCGGTTCTAAACAGTTTTTTGTAATTATTGTTATAATTAAAAAAAGATTGCCTTCATCTGGCAATCGTTTTTTTTTATAAAAATGATATGATTAATCTGAAAAAGCGATTGTATTTGTTTGATAATTATCAAACGCGAAAATTTTAGCAAGAAAATCTTTTGATTAATTTTCCTCTTCGTCTTCAAAATCTTCGTCTTCAAAGTCTTCATCGTCGAATTCATCGAAATCTTCATCTTCGAAATCTTCGTCTGCAAAGTCTTCATCTTCAAAATCTTCATCGTCGAATTCGTCAAAATCTTCATCTTCAAAATCTTCATCCGCAAATTCGTCTTCGTCAAAATCTTCTTCAAACTCAATATCGCTATCTTCTTCGTCATCGTATTCTTCAAAATCTTCGTCTTCAAAATCTTCATCTTCGTTTTTAGCGGCGAATATTGAAACATATCTTAAAGGATCAATTGAATTGTTAAAAATGCTTTGCGCTTTTTTTAAACTGTTGTCGACAGAGTTTTCATTGAAAATTAAGTTAATGGTTTCAAATTCAAATTTAATTTTTTTTTCTGTTTTCATATTCTTTTCTTATTGTTATTAGAAAATCTTTTCAATTATTCAAATTAGAAAAAAGTTTTTTAAAAAAACAAGCGAAGAAAAAAATTTTTTTGAAAAATATTTTGAAATTTATTAAAATTTTAATTAACTATAGTTTATTTTTATATACGCTAAAATTTTTCTAATTTTTTAATATTAAATAGTGAAAATTTATTGCTAGAATTTTCTGATCTTATTATCAATCTTTAAATTTGTTGGGATAAGAATATTTGCTATAATAATAAAAGCTAATTTTTTTATAGTAAAGCGTATAAAATCGTCTATAATATTTAAAAAAGATTTAAATATTAAAAAAAGAGCGTTTGTCAAAAATATAAAAGGTTTTAATATGCAATTAACTCAATTATTCTTCCTAAAAAATATCTCGATAGATAAAAAATTTTTAATAGTAAGCGCCGCTTTTATTACGCCGATAGCATTTTTATTTTACTCGTATATATCAAATAAGAATCAAGAAATATCTTATGCTGAAAAAAAACTTCAAGGATTAAAATTTATGCCAGAAGTTGTTAATTTTATAAATTTATTGCAACAACATCGTTCTGTTAGCGTAGGATATTTATATGGAACTGTTAAAACAACTAAAAGAATAATAGAGTATCAGACAAAAATTGAAAATACATTTGCAAAAATCGACAGTTTAAATTATAACTATAAAGAATTAAACCTCTCTGAACCTTTAGAGGCGTTGAAAATAAAATGGAAAAAATTAGCTGAATCGGTATATGAATTAAAACCTCAGGAATGTTTAAATAAACATATGGATTTAATCGACGATGTTATTCAATTTATAATAATAATAGCTGATAATTCCAATTTGAAAGTTGAAACTGAAATGTCGTCTTATTATATGAGCGTATTAACGACTGATAATTTATTGCGAGCGATTGAATATTCTGGGAGACTGAGAGCTTTAGGATTGATTGCAATATCAAAACCTTCGCTGACATCGGAAGATATTTATCCTTTAGAATATTATAAAGGAATTGTATCAGAAGCGATAAAAATATCAAACATAGAATTGCAAAAAGTTTTTTCATCGAATAGCTCAATTGGAGAAGAATTGAAATCAGAGTGGGATAATTTAAAATCAAACGTTGAAAAATTTATAAATTTTATTAGCGCCAATTTTACCGCAGAAGGCAAAAAAAATATAGACACAAGAGAATATTTTACTTTATCTAATACTGTTCTAGAAAACAGCTTTAAATTTTGGGAAAGCTCTTATAATAAATTGAACTCGCTTTTGGAAGAAAGAATTTCAAACGAGAAAAAGAACAGGCTTATTTCTTTTCTTTTAACAATCTTTGCTTTGAGTTTTGCATTTACGATTTTTTTAGCAATTTCAAAGTATTTGACTAAATCTATTCTTGAATTAAAAAAAGCCGCAAGCGAAGTCGCCATTGGAAATATTAAAGTTAAGTCGCTATTAAATTCAAACGACGAACTTGGTAGTTTGTCTAAGTCTTTTAATATAATGGTTGAAAATATCAAAAATTCTAAAGAAGCGTTAGAAAGAGAAAAAGCGAGCGTCGAAAAAAAAGTACAAGAAGCTATTGAACAGTCTGAAAAAGAAAGGAAATATTTATCGGATAGCGTGGATATTATGATTAAAGCTTTTGAAAAATTTGAAACGGGCGATCTTACAACTCAAATAGATTTAAATTATGAAGATGATATTGGGAAGTTGTTTAAAAGTTTTAACCACGCCGTCGAAAGATTAAAGCTTTTAGTTTATCAAATTTTAGAAGCTGCAAAAGTTACTTCCGCTTCATCGTCTGAAATTTCTACAAGTTCCGAGGAGCTTGCGGCGGCAGCTCAAGAGTTAAGTTCTCAAATTAATGATATTTCAATTTCTATAAAAGAAATGACTTCGACGATATTAGATGTTTCAAAAAACATTGTTAAAGTCGCTGAAAATTCAAAGCGAGCGGTGGAAATTGCGGAAAATGGCGGAAAAGTTATTAGAGAGACAATAAGCGAAATAAACAAAATTGCAGATGTTGTAGATGCCGCCTCTAAAATGATTCAAGAATTAGGAAATAGCAGCCGACAAATTGGAGATATAATAAAAGTTATCGAAGATATTGCGGATCAGACAAATTTATTGGCGTTAAACGCCGCTATTGAAGCAGCGCGAGCGGGAGAATATGGAAGAGGTTTTTCGGTTGTTGCCGACGAAGTTAGAAAATTATCAGAAAAAACCGCCAAAGCTACAAAAGAAATTTCGGCAATGATTAAAACAATACAAAGCGACACAAAAAACGCAGTCGATTCGATTATTGGCGGCGTAGAAATAGTCCAGTCTGGAAAGAATTTAGCTTTCAATGCGGAAAATTCATTAAGCAAAATAATTGAAAGCATAAATCAAACCTTGGATTTATCCAATCAAGTTGCCGCTTCTACTGAAGAACTTTCCAGTTCCGCAGAACAGATTAGCAAAAATGTGGAATCAATAAACATGGTTACTACCGAAACCGCAGCGGGCATACAACATATCGCAAAGGCTTCAAACGATTTAAAGAAATTAACTGAAAAACTTAACAATATTGTATTAAATTTTAAAATTTCTGAAAATATAAAAAACGTAAAATATGTGTATAAAAAAACTTTAAAATAAGTGAAAAAATAATTACATTTTATTAAGTAAATAAAAATATAATTTTAGACTATAATTATTTATAATTCATTAACGAATTAATATATTAAAAAATAAGTTTTTTTAAAAAACTATAAGGATTTAAAATGAAAATTCTCGATAATAAAAACTGGAAAGTTTTTTATAAAATATCTATTGCGCCTGCAATAACAATATTAGCAATTCTTTTTATTTTTTATTTAATATTTATGCCTTTAGTTAAAAAGTCAAAATATAAAGATAAACAAG
>Ga0308407_1000212_pt1 | contig 47952 bp, 42 predicted proteins | sample HotsprSampleMSe2_FD_203476 | JGI IMG/M metagenome (GOLD analysis project Ga0308407, IMG submission 203476) | Hot spring phototrophic mat microbial communities from Mushroom Spring, Yellowstone National Park, Wyoming, United States - 20060911_MSe2 ...
GCTCCGCCTTCAATTAAATGAGTTGCGAAAGTATGTCTAAAAGTATGAGGATGAGCTGGCTTTTGAATATTAGCTCTCTTTATATATTTATATACAATTTTCCATACGCCCATGCGCGAGAATTTTTTTCCTCTGGAATTTAAAAATAAAACGTTAAAGCTGTTTCTTTTTGCCAATAAGATTCTCGATTCGAAAATATACTTTTTAATCCAACTCAAAGCTTCTTGAGATATAGGAACAAATCTTTCTTTTGATCCTTTGCCAATTACTCTAATCATTTCATCTTCTTCGAAAATATCTTGCAGGTTCAAATTTATTAGTTCGCTTATTCTTAAACCGCATGAATAGAAAGTCTCTAAAATAGCTTTATCTCTAAGCTCGATTGGGTCATAGACGTCTGGAGAATTTAAAACTTTATAAACTTCGTCTATGGTCAAAACTACTGGCAAAGATCTTTTTCTTTTGCTTCGAGGCAAAAGCTCTGTGGGATTATCTTTTATATAGTTCATATCTTCTAAATATTTAAAAAAAGATCTAATAGCGGAAACTTTTCTTGAAATTGTCGTTTCCAACAAGCCCTCTTCTTTTTTGCTAAAAACAAAATTTGAAATATCGTCGTATTTCACGTCAGACCAATCGAGAATATTTTTATGGTTTAAATATTTTATAAAATAAATTAAATCTAATTTATAAGATTCGATAGTATTTTGGGAAAGATTTCTTTCGATTCTTAAATAGATCAAAAAACTATTAAGTATTTCTTCCATTTTCAGATAAATTTTCTAATTTTTCTTGATTTGGATATCTAATTCTTTTATGTTTTTGACTTGCCAGAGTCGAAATGAAAATATTTTTTATTTTTTCAATTTCAGAAAGCGTTAAGTTTGATTCTTCAAGTTGTTTGTCGTCTAATCTTTGTTTAATTAAATTGCTTATTAAGTTTTCTAATTTTTTTGGATCGTCGTCTTCAATGCTTCTAGAAGCTGATTCGCATGCGTCTGCAAGCATTACTAATGCTGTTTCTTTTGAATTTGGTTTTGGTCCTGGGTATCGAAAGTCTTTTTCGTCGACGTTGTTTTCTCCATATTTTTCTTTAGCTTTTTCGTAAAAATAAGTAATCAATAAAGTTCCATGATGCATTGGAATAAAGTCTAAAACTTCCTTTGGCAATTTGTATTTTTTGCCAAGTTCAAGTCCATTGCTTATATGCTGAATTATTAATTTAGCGCTTTCTTTTGGATCGATTTCAATATGAAGAGAATTGTTTGCTCCAATATTTTCTATAAAAACGGGAGGATTGACTAATTTCCCAATATCATGATAATAAGCTCCTACTCTTGCGAGCAAAGGATTAGCTCCAATAGCTTCGGCGGCGCTTTCTACCATCGATCCAATAGTTAAAGAATGAGAAAATGTGCCAGGAGCTTTTTGGGCTAATTCTTTTAGTAAAGGACGATTAAAATCTGTCAATTCGAATAAAGTTAAATCTGTCGTTATGCCAAATATGCGTTCGACAAAAATTGTCATTCCATATGCAAAAATTGGGCTTAAAAAAGCGTTTGATGCGGCAAAAGCTCCTTCTATTAATAAATTTTCATAATTCTCAAATCTTTCCAATCCAAAAGCAAATATGCAACTTGCGTATCCTAAAAAAATAAATCCGAAGCTTCTAAAAATTTGCGTTCGATTTTTTATATCTCTGACAGTATACGCGGCAAATGCCCCGGCAATTATATTCATCATTGCGAATGTATAATCGTTGCCTCGCAATCCTCCCAAAATTAAAGACATAATAACAGAGCCATAAAAACCAATTCTAGAATCAAATACGATTGTTAAAATCATCGACGCGGCTGGCAATATTGTAAAATAATGAATTGGAGCGTTTATTTTAATATTGCTCAAGAAAAAACATAAGCCAGAAATAATTAAAATTAACATTAATATCAATAATATTTTTTGATTATCATAATAAATTCTTTTTCTAAATAGATAAATATATAATCCCAAAATAGAAAATATTATAGCGATATGCGTCAATTTGCCAAGATATTGTACATAGTAGTAATAGTCTGGTATTATTGTTCCCTTGGCTGCTTTGTATGAATCAATCTTTAATTTTATTTCTGGAGTTATTCTTTCGTGTTTTGCGACTATTCTTTCATTTTCCTTAACTATTCCAATATTTGGAGAAATTTTTTCTTGAGCAATCTTTATTTCTTCATCTGTCAATTCTTTGCTATATATAATGGATGGTTTTATTACAAGATTGAATAGCTCCATTCCAAATTCTGCTTCTGGACTATTAGAACCAAATTCGGTATATAAACTTATTAAACATAATTCTTGAGCTTCTTCGATCGTATAAAAGTTTTTTAAGCTTTCCGCCGATTGAGATAAATTTGTTCTAACGGAGATTTCGCTATATGAGGCAATAGATTTTGAAACGTTGATTACTCCTTTTTGGTAAACTTTAATTATTATATTTCTTACTTTTTGAATTACTTTTTTGTAATTTAATATTTTTCCGTTATTAGGTTTTCTTTTTAGCTTAACGTAATTAAGAAAATATTTTCTCGAACCTTCCTTTAAAAAAAACAACTCCTTTTCTAGGTCTTCGTCTATTTTATATTTTTTTTCGAGTTCTGATAAAAGCGATTCGATTTTATTTAATGAATCGAAAGCGATTTTAGATGCGTTAGTTTCAACGACAAATATCGGCAAAACTTTCTTTGCCGCTTCCGCTTTTTCAAGGGCGTATATGTCTTTGTCTTTTAGAACTGGGAAAGTATATGGAGCGATTAAATCGTCTCTCATCCAAACGCTGCCTACGGCGACTTCAAAATCTATAGTCTCGCCTTGCGGAAACATTAGAGCTATCAAAGCAATTGTCGTTAAAACTATAAATATTTTTATAAAAAAGCCTTTACGGAAAAACGAAATATTTTCCATTATTTATTTGCAATTTTTTTTATTAAAATTGTCAATGGATAACCTATCAAAAAAGCCAATCCTAAACTTATTGAGGCCTCGTTCAATTCCCAAAAAATTATCTTGCCTATAAGATAAAGACAACAATAAACAAAAGCTGTCGATAAAATCCAAGCTAAAAACAACAATGACGGTTTGTCTTCAATTTTTACTTCCGGCAAAATAATCGCAAATTTTCTCCATCCTATCCCAAAAGGCTTTACTTTTTTATAAAACTCAATTAATTTTTTTTCTTCTACTGGCTTCGTAATAAACATAACGCTTATCCAAATTAAAGTAGAAATGGCGACAGTTGGAAATAGACTAAGAGGAGGATTTAAATCGAAATTGATTTTAATTATTGGATAAACGATTAAAGGAGCAATCATGGCAGCAATTTCGGCTTGAGCGTTTATTCTATGCCAATACCATCTTAAAATTAAAACGAGACCAATGCCAGCGCTTGCGTTTATTATAAACTCCCACGCTCCGCTTATCGCAGTCAAAAAATACTTAGATATTATTAACGATAATATTGTTAGAACTATTATTGTTATTCTTGATATTAATATGTAATGAGATTCTGAAGAATTCTTGCTTATAAATCTTTTATAAAAATCGTTCACAATATAAGAAGTTCCCCAATTCAACTGCGATGATATAGTCGACATATATGCTGCAATAAAAACGGCTAAAAGCAATCCAAATAAGCCTCTTGGCAAATGATCTTTCATTATTTTAGGATATAATTTTCCGGGATCAATCGTATTTTCAAATTGCTCTTTAAATGCTTTATTATAAAATCGGTTAACTTTAGGCATTTCTTGTTCGTCTTCTACTAAAGACTCGGCTGGCAAATTATTTTTTTCGATTTGAATAAATTTTTGATATGCGATCTTATAGTCATTAAGTTCCTTTTGGTCAAACGCGTTTGGAGAGAATCTTGGATAAATTGCAACCGCCGCCAAAGCGGCAATTATCCATGGCCAAGGCCTTAAACAATAATGAGCTATATTAAACCACAATGCAGACAATAAAGAATTTTTTTCATCTTTAGCCGACATAATTCTTTGAGCGATATACCCCCCGCCTCCAGGATCGGCTCCAGGATACCAGGAACTCCACCATTGCAATCCAATATACGCTATAAATGCCAGCAGCGATAGAGACATCGTTTGTCCGCCTGATGATATAATTTCTCCGAATGAAATTTTAGGAAAGAAATTAAAGGTTTCGGATGGCAATTTCTCTTTCAAACCGCTAATTCCTCCAACTTCGGGAAGATTTATTGCAATAACGGCTAAAATGATACAGCCTATCATTGCAATAACAAATTGCAAAGAATCGATTCTTGCAGATCCTAATAATCCCGTCAGAGAAGCATAAAAAGCGACTATCGTGGCTAAAATTAATGTTAAAATAAAAGGATCGCATCCTGGAATTGTTTCAGAAAATATTTTTTCCATTGCTTTATTTACCCAAGCTAAGATTATAGCGTTCATAAATAAGCCCAAGTACAAAGCCTTAAAGCCCCTGAGAAATGCGGCCGATTTCCCATCATATCTTAGCTCGACAAATTCGACATCAGTCATAATTTCTGCTCGTCGCCACAACTTTGCAAAAAAGAATACTGTAAGCAATCCGCCAATTGCCATATTCCACCAAAGCCAATTGCCAGCTATTCCATTTCGAGCGACTAACTCTGTTACGGCAAGCGGAGTATCAGCTGCAAAAGTTGTCGCTACCATCGCTGTTCCAGCTAAATACCACGGCATATTTCTGCCGGATAGAAAAAAAACTTTAGTATCGTTTTTTGCTTTTTTATAATAATAAACGGCTAAAAAAATTATCGCGACAAAATATAATCCAACTATGAAAAGATCCCAAAAAGAAATTTCGCTCATTTTTTCAATCTTCTATTTTTGTTGCTGTTATTCCAACTATCATAGAAATGCTTACTCCTACTAAAGTAAACCAAGTCCATGCAACCAACTTTAAGGAAACTACGGCGATCATTCCAAAAATCGAAGCTGCAAAAGCAGCCAGCGCGTCTTCTTGTTTTGCTTTCTTGGAAATTATTCCTAATAAAAAGGCTCCCAATAATCCGCCATATGTAAACGAAGCCACGCTCAATCCAATTTCAACGGCTGATTTTGATGCGCTCAAAAAAAACAGCGATATCCATATTAATACAATCGTCCAAAAAAAAGTAACGCCTTTGTAAAAATATTTTGAATTTAACAACTTAACATTATCTTTCCCCAAAAACAATTTTCCCAGATCCATAACTGTCGAAGATGAAAGAGATATTATCGAGCCGGCAATGGTTGAGATTGCGGCTGCAAATAATCCAGCAATGATTAATCCCTTAAATCCTGACGGAACTTCATTTATAATAAAATAAGTAAATATTTCGTCGCTTTTCATATTTAAACTTCCGTAAAATAAATATAAAAGGACCCCAATAAAGAGAAATAGCGCAAATTGAAAAATTATAAAAATTCCAGAAGTAATTATTGCTTTTTGAGCTTTTCTTAATTCTTTTGTAGCAAGCAATCTTTGTACTATTAATTGATCTGTTCCATGCGACGCCATTGATAAAAAAGCGCCCCCAATTATTCCAGATAATAATGTATACGGATCTTGTACGCAGTCGTAAAAACTTCCTTTTAGCCCAAAGTTTACAAGATTAATTTTTCTTAAAAAAAATTCAGACGAAAAAGATTCCGTGGGCAATAACGAGAACAAATAAATCAGACTAATCAACGCTCCTAAAATATAAACAAAAAATTGCATAGCGTCAATGTAAACAACGCTTTTTATTCCGCCTATCGAAGAGTAAAACAAAGCTACAAAAGCTATAATAGCTATTGCATAAAAATAGTCTATGTTTAGCAATAGTTTAAACGGTATTGCCGTCGCAAACAACCTAACTCCGTCGGCTGCTACGCGCGTAAAAATAAATATTATCGACGCAAATCTTCTGGTTTTTACGCCAAATCTTTTTTCCAGAAAAGAATAGGCGGTGGAAAGTTCGCCGACAAAATACTTTGGCAATAAATATTTGGCGACGATAATTCTTCCGATCAAATATCCAAATGTAATCTGCAAAAAATTCATATTAGTCGCATAAGCGACGCCAGGTATAGAAATAAAAGTTAAAGCGCTGGTCTCGGCGGCTACGATCGAAAGAGCTGATATTTTCCACGATATTTCTTTCGATCCTAAAAAATAATCTCTTTCTTTTTCGATTTTATCTTTTATAAAATAGCTTATTAAAAAAAATAAGCCAAAATAAAAAAACAAAATTATTAAATCGATGAAACTCACGATTTATCTTCGCTAAATTCTTTCAACGCTTCCTCTAATGAATTGCGTATGATTAATACTTTGTCAAGTTGAGCGATTTCAATTAATTTTTGAATTGCTTTTCTTACGTTAATAACTCTTAATTCCCCTTCTAAATTTTCAATTAATCTATATGCTAAAAGAAGAGCGCTCAATCCAGAGCTGTCGCAATATTCGACTTCTTCGAGATCGATGATTAATTTTTTTACGTCTTCGGTTTGAAATAAAATTGTAAACTCTCCTTTTACGAGACCAGCTATTGTTCTGTCCAATTTTTTTTCAAGCAATTTAAAAATAATCGCGTCGTTGATTTTTTTTATTTCAAAATTCATAATTTTACCTAAACATTTTTAATGTATCAATTAATGTTTTATATATTTGTTCTGGTTTTTCTTTTGTATTTATCAACTTTAAATTATAAAATAAATCAGCATCTTTTTTTTCAAATCCGACTTTAATATCTGCGTTTAAAGAACAAATTACTCCATATAGAAATAAAGAATCAGTTATATTTAAATCGATAGCTAATTCAAATTTAAATATCTTTAATTTATTCAAAAAATCTTTTTTAGGCAATCCAAAATAATTATAATCTAGCTCATTATATTTGATTATTTTAATCCTTTCTGGCAAACTTGCCATTTTAGAAACGTCTTCTTTTATTATAACGGTTAAATCCTTATTACTCCCAAATAAAAAACGAACTAGTTCTGATGCGGAGGCCAAATATGAGACTTTTTCCGGCATAATAACAAAAATATATTCAGATTTAGAGAAAAATTCATTAAACGATTGAAGGCTATTATTATTTTTACATTTAGCTTTCAGCAATAATTCAGCGATAATTAATTTTAATTTCTTAAGCATCTATTTTCCGTTTTTAAACATATTTAAAAATTCTTCTTCTGAAATAATTTTTATTCCGTGCTTTTGCGCTTTATCTAGCTTTGAACCCGGTTTTTCGCCAATTACAAGATAATTTAAATTTTTTGAAACGCTTGATAAAATCTTTCCTCCGTTTTTTTCGACCAGTTTTTCAGCTTCATGTCTTGTCATTGAATTTAATGTTCCAGTGAATAAAAATGTTTTCCCTTGCAAAATATTAGATACTTTTTCTACACTTTTGTTAATCTTAAAATTCAAACCTTCTTTTTTTAATTTTAATATCAATTCCATGTTTTCTTTATTTTCAAAAAATGTAATTATCGACTTTGCCGCTTTTTCGCCGACATCTTCAACTTCTTTTAATTCTTCTAAGCTTGCTTTAGTTAAGTTATCGATATCTTCAAAATGCATGGCTAATTTTTTCGCTAAAGCTTCTCCCACAAGCCTTATTCCTAACGCATATAAAACTTTGTCAAAACTCGCTTCTTTGCTTTTCTCAATTGCATTCAATAAATTCGAAACAGACTTTTCTCCAAATCTTTCAAGCTTTAGTAATTCATCTTTAATATTCTTCAAATTATAAATATCAGCTGGCGATTTTAAATAACCTTTATCGACAAACAAATCTATAATATTTTCTCCTAAACCTTCAATATTCATAGCGTTTCTTGAAGCGAAATGTTCAAGTCGTCCTTTTATTTGAGCTGGACAACTGGAATTTATACAATAAATCGCAGCTTCTCCAACTTCCCTTTCAACTTTAGAGCTGCAGACAGGACAAATTTCCGGAGGAATAATTTTTTCAAATTCTTTTTTTCTATTTTCTAAAACTACGCCGACAATTTTAGGAATAACATCGCCGCTTTTTTCAATAATTACCGTATCGCCAATTCTAATATCTTTTCTTTCGATTTCGTCTACATTATGCAAAGTAGCTCTCGATATTGTAGAGCCAGCTAATTTAACAGGCTTTAAATTTGCAACTGGAGTAATTGCTCCTGTTCGTCCAACTTGCCAGCTTACGGATTCTAAAATTGTTTCAGCTCTTTTAGCCTTAAACTTAAACGCGCAAGCCCAACGAGGAAATTTAGATATTGACCCAATCTTTTCTCTTTGACTCAAATCGTCAATTTTGACTACAATTCCGTCTACTTCGTAAGGGAGGCAGTCGCGTTTTTCGCTCCAATATTCGTAAAACTCAATAACTTCCTCAGGAGTTGAACATATCTTATAATTATCATTAACTTTAAAACCTAATTTCTTTAAAACTTCCAAACTTTCAAATTGAGTTTTAATTTTTGCTTCTTCAGAATCTATATAATACGCAAACATATCAAGTTTTCTTTCGGCGGTAATTTTTGGATCGAGCAACTTTATCGAACCGGCGGCAAAATTTCTAGGATTTGCGAAAGTTTTTTCTCCTCTTTTTTCACGCTCTTGATTTATGAACTCAAAATTTTTTACCTCGACAAATATTTCTCCTCTTGCCTCAAAATTTTTTATCGGAATTTTATTGTCGTATAAATATTCATTAACTTTCAACGGAATAGATTTTATAGTCTTTACGTTATTCGTTACATCTTCGCCAACCTGTCCGTCGCCTCTTGTAATAGCTTGTTTAAAAAAACCGTCTTTGTAATTAAGACTAATAGAAACGCCGTCAATTTTCAATTCCGCTACATATCTAAATTCTTCGTTTACTAAAAGTTCTTTTATTCTTAAATGAAAATCCAAAAACTCTTCTGTATTATAAACATTCTGCAGACTAAGCATCGGTTTTTTATGAGAAACTTGTCTAAAGCTTTCCGTAATATCAGAGCCAATTCTTTGAGTAGGAGAGTCAAACTCAATTAAATCAGGCCTTTGACGTTCTAATTCCTCAAGCTCTTTATACAATTTATCATATTCTTCGTCCGATATTTCAGGATCGGCTAATACGTAATATCTAAAATTATGATAATTAATAAGCTCGCGCAATTCTTTTATTCTTTTTTTAACGGCGTCTTCCATTTTAAAATTCATTTCTAACAATATTTCTATTATTTTATTTTTACGCCTTCCGCGTCGACGCTAAATGTTCTGATTTTTTTTTGCGCTCCTTCGAATTCTAATTTTTTTCCATTTAATGTTAATTCTAATACTCTTGAATTGCCGACATTTAAATCAAATCTTCTTTCGGCTTTCAACGTCTTTTTAGTATTTGGATAAAGCAAAAATTCAATCGGTCTTTCTTTGACGCTGTCGACTTCGATTTTTACCCAGCAAGAATCTTTGGCAAATATTGTTAAGAGTAGACTATCTCGTTTAGGTTGTACCTTTTTTTCTTCTTTTCTTTTCAACATCTCTTTTGCTTGTTCAATATCTACCGTAGGCAGCGCTTCCTCATTTTTTGTTTCCTTAATAATTGTTTCGCTTTTTTCTTTCATCAAAGTTCTATAGAAAATTCCAATAAAAAAAGCAAGAATCAGAAGCAATATTAAAATTATTATCGCTCTTTTTTTTGCAATTGACAACGTCGTTTCGTCTATATTTCCCAAATTTTCAGAATTAATTTCATTGTAATCTTCAACTATTTCGAAAGCTCTTTCATCTGTAATTTGATTTATTCCTTTTTCTTTTTTATTTTTTTCTACATTTGTTCCATATTTGAGCCTTTCATATTCTGATAATATTTCTTTTGCATCCAAGCCGATCGTCTGACAATATTCAGTTAAAAAAGCTCTTATAAACGGTTCCTCAAATTTGATAGCTCCTAAATTGCCTTCTTCGATATACTCTAAAAATTTTAGATTAATTTTTGTTTTCGAAGCGATTTGATCCAAAATGATGCCCTGTTTCATTCTCGCTTCTTTTAATTTCTGTCCAAATTCTTTAAATGACATTTGATATCCTCTTTATTAAAAATTTATTATTCAAAATTATATTATAAAAAAAATTGCTTTTATAACAAATCTCATCAAAGGAGCGGATAGAGTTAGATGTTTTAATTTTTATAAAAATTCAATTAATTTTTAAAGTATGAAATAAATATTACTACCGTCTATTTTCAAATTAAAAGTTAAATTCGAACTTTATATAAGTTGATAAATGAATCCTTAGTTTCTAAAAATATCCAATTAACAATCGCTTGAAATGTAAATTAAAATCGACTTAACTTCTATTTTTCTATTTATTATGGCGATAAGCTTCAAAAATTTATAAAGGAATAAAATTTTGACTATATATAATTTTTATTTTAACCAAAAAATTTAGATTAAAAATTTGAGATAGTAAAAAAGCCGCCTGCTGAAAGGCGGCAATTAAGTTTTAGGCTGTGACTTTCTCTTTCAAGAATAACTTTTGAAACTCTTTCGCTTTTCGATTTTTCCATAAGCTTTTATGATAAGCGTATCCGACAATCAAAGGCATTGCTAAAGTAGCTTCTGAATAAACCATTTGTTCATAAGACATTGACACTTTGCCCCAAGATGAAGCTTCCTTCAAAGTGCTGCCTGACAAAGCCCCGTCTCTTTCGTCTGCTACTGTAATTTGTATAGCATATTTATGCATTGGCGCGTTTTCTTCCAATATATCTGCCGCTACAACGATATCTTGAGTAAAATTCTTTGGAACGCCACCGCCTATCATAAAAATTCCAGTTTCTTTGCTTTGCAACTTTATTTGAGTTAGTTCCAAAAAATCTCTCGCGCTGTCTATAGAGACGTATTTATCAGGATTTTTTGTTTGATGAATTACAAAACCAAATCCCGCCGAACAATCAGAGAAAGCGGGGACAAAAATCGGAACATTTTTTTTGTAAGCTGCATACACTATGCTATCATCGCATTTAGGACCGCCGTTATTTTCCAAATATCTTCCCATTTCGTAAATAAATTCTCTTGAAGTATATGGTCTTGGCTCAAGACTATCCGCAATTTTTGCTATAGTTTCGTCGCATATTCTCAACTCATCTTCGTCTATATACGTGTCGTAGATTCTATCTATATGCAATTCTCTCAAAATATTATCGTCGACAAAAGGAGTTCCGATATAATGTTTAAATCCTAAAGCCTCAAAAAAATCTTGATCGACAATTAATGCTCCAGTAGATACGATAGCGTCTAACATATTATGTTGAACCATATCGTAGACTAATTTTTTTAATCCAGCGCTAAAAATGCTTCCTGCTAAAGTTAATATAATTGTACAATCTTCGTCTTTTAGCATCATTTCATAAATTTTTGCCGCTCTATGTAGGTTTCTTGACGAAAATGCCATTTTTCCCATAGCTTCTACATATGCTGAAACGTCGTATTTTTTAATATCGATATGTTCAATTGTTTCTTTTAAAAAGTCTTTTTTTGTCATTTTATTTCTCCTTTTATTTTTTTAAAATTTCATTTGAAAGAGATTAAATAATAAAAATAAATTGACATATTGTTAAATATATTACATAAATGAGTAAATTAGCAAGGAAAGAAAATATATTTAAAATTAAAAAAGAGCCGCCTGCCGGACTTGAACCGGCGACCTGCTCATTACGAGTGAGCTGCTCTACCAACTGAGCTAAGGCGGCTTTGTTAAGAAATGTTATCTTAATTTTTTCTTATGTCTGTTCTTTCTTAATCTTTTCTTTCTCTTATGAGTAGCCATTTTATGGCGTTTTCTTTTTCTTCCGCAAGGCATTAACAGCTCCTTTTTATTCGTTTTCTGTTAGTTTCTGATTTGATTTTAATTCTGCAGCTTTCATTTTTTCAATTACATAATCTCGAAAATCTCGCGAAAATTTAAATGTGGGAGCGTATCTTGTTTCAATATAAACTTCTTCTCCTGTTTTGGGATTGCGAGCCATTCTTCCATTTTTTTTCTTGACTCTAAAACTTCCAAATCCTCTTATTTCAATATCGTTTCCTGTCGCTAAAGTTTCTATAATTGTTCTTAAAAAAGCTTCAATTACCGTCGACGTTTCAACTTTATCTACGCCAGTAGCTTTCGAAACGTAATTTATTATTTCTTGTTTCCTTACGTTTGGCATTTTAAAAAATTAATAATTATTGAATTCTAATATATTAAATTTTCTAAAAAAAAATCAAAATTTTATTGTCAAGATAATGTTTCTAAATTTAATAAAAATATAAATTGGCTCAATCATAAATTGCATTTTTCAAATTGATATTAATGACAATAATAACTTTAAAAAGCAATTTATCTTAAACTTTGAGGTTCTGAAATATTGAGGATTTTAAAACCAATCATTTAAATGATTAAAAAAGAATAAGAGATAAATTTTATTGAATGCGGCAAAACGTCAATTAATTTGCAAAATAATTGTTTTATTTAACAAATGAAAAAAGAGATTAACAAAGTGAAATAGCAAAAGAAAGTTTCAAGCAGTTTAACTCAGATCTAAAAAGCTATAATCTATCAAGACCTAATGGGAGAAAATAAAGCTATAAAAAAATAATCAAAGCGTAGCTTAAAGCAATTTATCTTGATGACAAGCTAATCGAACATCTTGTATATGAAAATATTTGCCAAGGGTAAAAACAGCGTCTTCAGCCAAAATTGTTGAATTCTCAAAACTCTAAAAAATGAAAACGGAGAAAGTTAAATTGAAATTCCCCGAGATCGAAATAGAAAATAAGAGTAAAATAATTATTAAAAACTATAAAATAAAGCTTGGAACAATCGAAGATAAAATAATTTCCTTGATGAAACGGATAGCATAAAATATTCATTAATTATTAAAGCCTGAAAAAACAATTGAACGCGCCTTTAAACTTTTTTAATTGTCCTAATGCAATGAGAAACAAATTTAAACTACCGATTTAGTTTAAGCTGTTGATAGTCTATTTAGAAAAACATGTAAAGCGAAGAAGGATTTATACTATCGACTACCTCATTAAAAAATAATGTTCTTAGCTATAAAGTTAATACAAAAGATGGACTATAAGTTCTTAATTAGTCTATTGTTTCATTGCATTTTCTATTATTTATAAGTTAAAATGGAAAATATTTTTAATTATTTTTTTCATTTAAATAAACTTTTTTATTAACTATTATAAATTTATTTCAAAATTAAACCTCTTTCTTCCGTCATAAAAGGAGCATTTGGGTAGTTGGAATTTCGTTAAAAGCGATTTTGATTACTTTGAAAACTATAGGAATTAAATGAGATTATTCTAAAATAAGTATATTTGCTTCGAGAAAACCTCAATATTTTAGCAATTTTTATATCGTTTTAAAACGTTTTTCTTTCAAAAATAATAAAATAATATTTATTTCATTGAAAATTTAACAATTAAGTAATATTTTAAACTCAAAAATGAACTTATCAATAAAACATTAAAACTGGAGGAAAAAATATGAAAAAATTGTTTTCAATAATCTTTCTATGCGTTAATGTAATTCTATATTCACAAACGATACCAGATTACGAATGGGAATTCTACAAAAAGATTTCTTTTCCCGCAAATGACTTAGCTAAGGTTAATCCTTTCTTAGGAGCTATTTCAGAAAATGAAACTTTTTATGTTATTTCATCAAAGGCAACTAAATTATCTGCCAATAACGCCATTTATTATGGCAAAATAGATATGGATACTTTAAAATTACTTATTGATTACGATAGAAATGGCGATTCTGATACATTGTTGGGAAGAGTTGGAATGTTAAGAGGAGTTGCCGCTTATGGGAATACCGTTATGGCAATAGCAAATGCTCCATATCCAAGAACAAAACCAAACGCTTTAAGCGCAATTTATTTGTATCATAATTTAGATACAAATCAAGTGGAAAGATTTGGCAACTCAGCTTTAGGATTAAGCGGGGCTGGTTATGGTTCCTGGATACATGGCGGAAGCATTACTAAAGATACCTTTTTATTTACGGGAATAACTTTTGGGACAAGTTTTAGAACCTATAATTTTAGTTATACATATAAAGGGAGCTCAAGAGGATCTTGGTGTCCGCCAAATCCATCAAATCCTAATATATTTTCGAATGTTATGGAACCAGGCGGACCTGAGCAGGCCGGAGTTGATGTTATAAGAGACGTTGCCGTAATACCTGGAGCAAATTATTATGATACAACAGTTGTATTTTATACGTCGAGAAATTCTAGATCAAATTTATTGACAGGCGGAATCGCTGTTTGGTCTGGCGGAATGCAAACTTACCCGTTGAAATATAAGCCCAAAAGAGTTCAAGTGCCTTTTAGCGAATTTGATTTTACGCCATTTATACCTTATGGCATTTATGCCGATAAAAATGGTATCTTGTGGGTCGCAGGTCCGGATACGGCAAGGAAATGGGTTAAAGGCTATTTTGTCGATGGAGATTTAGCCGTTCCTATTTCAGAACTGCCTTCGTCGACAAGTATGTCTGATCCAAAACCTGAAGGCGCTCCATTTGCGGTTCCGACGGATGTATTTTTAACTTACTCGACAAGTTATGCGTTTGTAGTTGACGCTGGCGCTAAATGTTTATGGGTTTTTAAGAATAAACTAGTAAGCGCCGAAAAAGAAATTAAGAAATCATTAAATTTTGAATTGAAGCAAAATTATCCAAATCCATTTAATCCAACTACTGTTATCGAATTTTCTATTCCAAATGATGGATTTGTAAATTTAATTGTTTATAATACTCTTGGTCAAACAGTTAGCGAACTTGCTAATGAATATATGAGAGCTGGTTCATATGTTAAATTCTTTACGGCTAACAATTTGCCTTCGGGAGTTTATTACTATAAATTAATATATCAAGGGAATTCCATTGTAAAGAAAATGATATTGGCAAAATAGATTAAAAATAGCTTGCGCTTACTGCGCAAGCTTTATTTTATTGTTAAAGCAAAATGATTCCAACCTAAAAGGTGATATTATGAAAAAACTATTAACATTTGCGGCTGTATGTATATTAGTTATTGATGTTTTTACTCAGACTAAAATTGTAGGATATGTAAAAGATGCTCAAACAAAAGAGCCGTTAATAGGAGCCAACGTAATTGTAGATAATACGACTTATGGAGCCGCGACTGACGAAAAGGGCAGGTATATTATATTAAACGTTCCTCCCGGAAAGTATAATGTAAGCGCAAGTTTAATAGGTTATGCTAAAGTTACACAAAAAGGCATTGAAGTTTACTTTGATAGAACAACAGAGGTTAACTTTGAACTAAAAGACGCTACTATACAGATCGAACAAGTCACAATAGTCGCAGAAAAGCCGCCTATAATAAAAGATAGAACATCGACATCTACTTCAATTGATGCTGCTCAAATATCAGCCGCTCCAATCGAAGGATTAAGAGGGGCTCTTGATTTATCTGCCGCATTTCAGCGAAATGAAAAAGGGGATTATTCGGTCAGAGGATCCGGCTCTTATGAAGTTAGCTTTCAGATCAATGGAATAGCTCAAATAAATTCAAATACTTCGGCTCCCGGAACATTTGGAACAGAAAAAGCTGATAATTCCTGGAAATACGACGTAAATCCTCTCGCAATTCAACAAATGCAATTAATTAGCGGCGGATTTTCCGCGGAATATGGCAATGCGCAAGCTGGCGTTGTGAAAGTAGCATTAAAAGAAGGAACGCCTAAATTAGCTGGGGAATTTAGAATTGAATATAGACCCGCGGGTCAATATCATTGGGGGAGATATGTTTACGATAAATCGCATTATGAATGGCAAAAATGGGGGAAATTAGAAAATTGGATGACGACATATAGAAATTATGTTATTGATCAACTTTTGTTAAGAACAAGATATGGGTATTTGTTGGCAAGAGGGACTGCTCAAGATTCTGCCGAATATAATAGAATTGTGAACGAAGAAATTATGTGGGCTTATAACATTTGGGTAAATAATCACGAACCTGGCAAAAATAATCCTTTCGGAGTTTATGATTACAGAAAATATTCATATCAAAGATATATGATCGGATTTGGCGGTCCTTTAGGATCTGATCCGAATTTATTGAAATTTTATTTTTCCGGCGAATATAAAAAAAATCCTTCGCGCTTGCCAACTCCCGAGCGCAATCAAATCGCTCAAAATTATATGTTGAACGTGACTTACGTTCCTATAAAAAATCATAAGCTGAAAATTATGGGCGGTTATCAAAGTTATATGGGCGGAATTTGGTCGGGTTCTTCTGATATTCGATGGTCTGGATTAGCTTTCACTCCGCCTGGCGTGTCTACAAAGTATTTGATTAACATTGATCCGGTAAGAGAAGAACAGACAATCACTCAAAGCGTTTCATATACTTATACAATTTCTCAAAATTCTTTTCTGGAAGCAATTTTTGCTTATCAAAGAGAGAAATATGAATTGCCTTATAAATACTTGCCTGGTTGGGGAATGGATGTCGACAGATTAGACAGCATGAAAGATAGATCAGGCTCGGTTTTAAAATCAGGATTATGGTGGGAAGGCGGTTATTTTAGAGAGCCATATAGTTTTTCTACAAATTACTATCAAGATAATCGTTCTGATATTTATAATCTTAACATTGATTATACTAATCAAATTACAGAAAGCAATTTGCTAAAAGCGGGAATTAGATTAGGGTATTTTGAATTGTTTAATAATGGAGTGAATGCATCTTTTCAACCTAATTCTTTTGTTGCTAGAAATGGTTTTGCGGAATATTATAAAGCTTATCCTTATAATATTGCTGCTTACGTTCAAGATAAGATGGAATACGAAGGTATGATTGCAAATATCGGATTAAGATTTGAAACTTATAATTTTCAATCTAGAAAACCTAAAGATAAATTTAGATATTTATATCCTGGAACTGACGGTCCCGCATTTTTTGATGAGAATGGAAGATTAATTTACGGTTATCCAGAAACTGAATTATCTAAAGCAAAATATATTCTTTTGCCTAGATTAGGTTTGTCTTTTCCAATAGGAGAATCTACTGCTTTTAGATTTCAATACGGACACTTTGCATCTATGCCGCAATTCAATCAAGCTTTGTCTAATAAGACTTGGTCGGGCTGGCAAGGAATTGCAAATCCTGATTTGAATCCAAAAAAAACAATAAATTATGAATTTGGTTTGCAACAAGCGCTTGATCAAAATCATCGCGCGGATTTAGTTTTATATTATAACGATAGAGTCGATCAAATTGGAATGCAAAAAGTAGCAGCTTATACTGGGAGCAGAAATCAAAGAGCGGGATTTGGCGAAAATAATCAAGAACTATATTATTATTGGACATATGCAAACAATGCATTCGGTTCTACTATTGGTTTAGAGTTCACTTTTGAAACTATAACATATTCGACTTGGACATACAGAGTAAGTTATTCTATATCTCAAACAACCGAAGGAAATTATGGGCCTGAAATGATTTTCCCTGAAAGCGGTAGAAATTATGCGACAAGAAGATTTACTGGAGAGTTTTTAGCAAGTTGGGATAGAACTCACAATTTGAGAGCTTTAGTACAATACAATTTGAGAAAAGACGAAGGAATTGAAATTTTGGGAATAAAACCTTTTGAAAATTCAACATTTAGTTTAATTTACACAGCTCAATCCGGCTTGCCATATACATATATTACAGATTTTTCTTTGAGAGATGCTCGTTATAATAGACGATATCCTTTAGAAACTAACTTCGACTTTAATTTTTCAAAAAGCGTTGCTTTGGGAGCTAATAGAATTATTTTAGGTTTAAGAATTATGAATTTATTCGATAACAAACATTTGACGCCTATGTCAACTAGCGACGATATAAGAAATTGGGTTGAATATGGTTTTACAGTAAAAGATCCAGGCAACGATCCGACGCGATTAAGCTATGTAGTTGCTGATTATAGGGCATTTAGAAATATTCCGCGTCAAATTTTCTTTACGATAGGTTATGGTTTTAACTAAACGGAAAAGGTTTTAATTATGAAAAGAAAAATTTTTTTATTTGTTATATTTCTGCTTCAAAGTTCAATTTTCGCTCAAATAGAATCTCCTAATCTAATTTTCAATCGCGGCAAATTATGGCAAACGTTAGGTTATGGAAAAGTCGGGCCGATTTTTAGCGATTGGAGTAAAAGAGGCATTGGATTAGATTGGCCAGGATTTGACGAAAGTTATATTCGAGAAGATATTGGCGGCTCCCCAAGTTACTTGAGTACTGGCGGTTTTTATATTGGCGGACTATTAAAATATCCAAATCCGGAAAAAAACAATGCCATTGATACGCTTGTAGTTTTTGAAGATTGGTCAATGTATGCTGGATCAATAAAAGAAGGAGACGAAGCGAAATATAAAATAATTAAACATACGCATTTATTTAAAAACGGAGAAAATTATTGGCTTCAAAAAAATCCTAATATGGGGGAAGAAGTAATTGAAAGCATCTGGCTGTATAACACTAATTTTACCGATCAATATCAAAATCCCAGAACAATGCCAATTAAAGTTGTTCGAAGAGCCCACAACTGGTCCGGTTCTCAATTAGATGAAAATTATATATTATACGAATACTATTTAATTAATATCAGCGATTCGTTAAAAAATATTTTTGGCGGCTCCAGATTTGTCGCCGATACAGTTTATGATATTTACATAATGTTGAATTATGGATTGCAAGCCAATTCGCGCTCATGGTCAGTTTTAAATCCATCCCTATCGCCAGGAGCTCGCAATACCTTAATAATAGCTTCTGAAGGCAAAGCTGGAAGACGATGGATTTATGCTTATGCAGACGATAATCCCGAAACGCCCATAAATGAAAAATTTGGAAAATACTTAGCTTTAGGTCCAATCGTAAACGGAAATCCGACCGGCGAGTGGTTAGCTCCCGGTTTTGTTGGCTTTAGTTTATTATATGCATCTAAAAATAAAGCTGGACAAGAGACAAGAGTTAGAGATTGTGGAGTTTCGCAAGGGTTAAATCAAGCCGATCAAGGTCCTTTTACTGGAGTTTTAGGAACAGCGGAAGCTCGTTATGAAGCGATGAAAGATTTAACTAAACTTAATAATTTTGTCCCTTGGAATAAAATTAACGATAAAAAATCTAGAAGTTGGGCTGTAATGTCATTGGGACCTTTTGATCTAAAACCTAACGACACAATCAAAATAGTATTATGCGAGTTTGTCGATGGATTGCCTTACGAACAAGCAATAAATCCAAATTTGGATCCGGCTTTTATTGCAAATACTGGCGTTCAAAAAATTAGAGCTACGCGAGATAGAGCGGATTTTACTTTTAAAAATGGTTTAAAACATCCAAATCCGCCTGCCGCTCCAAATTTTACCATTGATTATTTTCAAGGAAATAAAGTTGCTAACGTAATCAAATGGGGAAGAGAAACAGAAATACTCAAAGATCCATTTGATCCTAATGAAATTACTGGAGAATATTTAAGCGGTTATAAAATTTATCGCTCAAATTATTTGCCGATTGGTCCTTGGGAATTAATTGCTGTTATACCAAAGGGTACAAATATAGTTGATAGCGAATATGTTTATATAGATTCGCTTGTGGAAGTTGGAAAAAGTTACTATTATGCTTTAACAGCTTATGATAATGGGAAGACTTTTTGGGCTGCAAATCCATCGGTAACAAATGTTCCTCAAATGGAGTCTTCTATTTTTGCAAATAGATTCCCAATCGATAAAAAAACAAATAAAAAAATATTTACGCCGTTTGTTGCGACTTTATCGCCAAAAACTTCCTTAGAGAATGTAATGGTCGTTCCAAATCCATTTGTAATAGGCAAAGGTTTTTCACAACCGGGGACTGGAGATATAATACAGTTTGTAAACATACCAAATCCTTGCGAAATTAGAATTTATACAATTAAAGGCAATCTCGTTAAGACAATAAAAGTGGAAGAAGGAGTTGGCGGCATTGTATCTTGGGATCAAGTTACAGATTTTGGTCAATTTGTCGAAAGCGGCATATATATATATCATATCGACTCGCCTTATGGCAAAAAAACAGGAAAATTTGCTATTGTAAGATAAATGAAGAAGGCAATTATGAAAAGAAAATATTTTATAAAGTTAATTGTCGCATTAGCTATATTTATGAATTTATTTTTTGTTCGTTTTGCTAACGGACAGCAATTCAATAAAAACGCGACTTCAGGTTTTCAATTTTTACAAATTCCCGTATCCTCAAAATATGCGGGGATGGCGGAAGCTGCAATTGCAATAAAAGAATTAAAATCTGACGCAATTTTTCATAACCCCGGCATTTTAGGTTTTATTGAAGACAATCATTTGCTATCATTCAGCTATGCTCCTTATTTTGCCGATATTAAAAGCTATTCCGCTTCATATTTGTTACGCTCTGATTTTGGGGTTTTCGCTATTGGCTCGTCAGTTTTTGATTATGGACAATTCGATAAAACGCTTCCTGGAGTATATCAAAGCGTGGGGAAATTTTCTGCCGCGTCATATCAAATGTCCTCGGCGTATTCAAAAAGGTTGACAGATAAATTTGCATTTGGAATCGCATTAAAATATGTCGAAGAAAAAATTGACAATTACAAAGCTTCAAATATTTTGTTTGACGGCGGAGTTTTATACTACACGGGATTCAACTCTTTAAGAATAGCTGCGGCAATTCAACATTTTGGAGTCGACGCTAAATTTATTAACGATCCATTTAAAATGCCTTCCGTTTTAAAAATCGGTTTTGCCTATGAATTGTTCGGAAATTATGAAAGCGATTTTAGAGTTACTGTAATGTCTGAAGCCTTGCATCCAAACGATGCCGATGAAAAAGTTAACGCCGCCTTAGAAATTGGTTTGTTAAAGACTATTTCTTTAAGGGGCGGTTATAAATTCTTTTACGATGAAGAAACGTTTTCTTTAGGAATTGGCTTTTGTTATATGACTGGCGACTTTCCAATCGATATAGATTATTCTTATTCCGACTATGGGAGACTTGGCGGAATATCGCGCTTATCGGTTTCAATTGGTCTAAAGTGATAGAGGTGAAGTTATGAAAAAGTTTAATTTTGTTTTATCGACAGTATTATTTCTTTATATAAACGCCTTTTCTCAAGTATCTTATATTGAATCCTTTGGCAGTTTCAATTTAGGCTTAAAAAACAAAAACGAAGTTAAAAAAAACGAAGGATTTGGAGGAGGCTTAATCGCTTACTTTAAATTATATGATAATTTAAATTTTGGAATTAAAGCAGCTTATAAATTATACAATGTCGACCAACCGGGAGTCTTATATCCAAGCTATGAAAATCGCAATAATAAAATTGACGCAATTTATAAACTAAGATGGGGTTGGGAAAATTGGGATTACTGGAATAGAAGATATGCGTATACAGTTATTGATAATCAAGCCGCCAATACAAATTTAAAGGCTTCTTTAGGGATACTTCAGAAAATGGACGTTGTTGAAACTTCCGCGATTTTTAATTATTATATTTTTTTAGGAAAATTTTCTATTGTCCCTAATATCCAGGGAGGATATATTTTTGCTACGAGAAGATTATACATTGTCGAACGATGGTCAAAATATTTTCCAGAGAGTAATTATACTTTCAAATATAGTTATAGAACATTTGCTCCTAAAAAAAACATAATTTCCCCCGTGGTGGGCGGCGGTTTAAATTTAGCTTATGGATTTGTTGAAAACATTTTTTTGAATATAGGCTCTAATTATATTTATTATGATTTATCAAAAGAAAAAACGAAACTTTTGCCTTTGAGTTCTGAGTTAAATTTTAACTTATCGTTAAACTTTAAATATTAATTTAAAAATATTAAGTAATAGAATGAATATGAAAACAGCAAATATTTTATTAGCAATAATAATTCTATTCGTTGTCTTTACTAACAATTACTCGCAAAACATATTTGTTGAAACATCTATAGCTTATGTCGCTCCTGTAGGATCGTTGTATGAAAGATTTAAACCAGCTTATGATTTTGCAATAACTTTAGGAAGAGAACAAAAAAACAAAAAATTAATATCCTTTAAATTTGATTACATTAATTATTACAAGGTTAATAAAAATATTTACAAACTTAAAAAAGTTTACGACGTAAGCGGAAGTTCCCAAACATATATTATAAATATAAAAGAATATGATATGAATATGAAAATAGCCGCTGGTTCGATAGAATGGGGATTGCCTTTAGTTCAAATGAACAATTTTGCGACTTACGCTTCAATTGGAGCGGGAATATACTACTGGGACTTTAATAGAGCTCCATTCAAAGATTCAATTTATGTAAGCGTTAATGATAGCGTTAGCGCTTTTGCCGAGTTTATAGACGTTCCAAAATTGAGACAAACTGATTGGAATGGAGGCTTTAATTTGGGTCTGAAATCTTATTATTACTTTATGCCTTCTTTTGGCATAATGATATGCTTCGATTATAGATTGATAATTGCGGAAATGTGGCCAACTTTAAAAATAAATCTTGAAAATGTTAGCGGCTTTCAAACTCTGGAAACAAAAATTGGTTTACTATACAGGTTTTAATATGAATTCTATAACAAAATTATTTATTTTTTTACTTATTTCTTTTTTTATATTATCTTATTCGTTTTCAAAAGAAATTCAAAAAACTGAAAACCAAACTTTTAAGGAAGCTGTAAGAGGCGTTTGGTTGACAAATGTCGATAGCGACGCTCTGTTTACAAAAGAAAAGCTTATCGAAGCCGTCAATTTATGCGACGAGATTGGAATTAATGCGATATATGTCGTAGTATGGAATAAAGCAATGACGTTGTATCCAAGCAAAATTATGAAAGAATTTACGGGAATTGAAATTGATACTAACGTAAAAAAAGGATTTGATCCCCTAAAGACGCTAATTGAGGAAGCAAGAAAAAAAGGAATTAAAGTTATAGCGTGGTTTGAATTTGGATTTTCATCGTCGTATCAACAAAACGGCGGAATATTATTGCAAAAAAAACCGCATTGGAAAGCGATTGACAACGAAGGAAAATTAGTCGTAAAAAATGGATTCGAATGGATGAATGGTTTTCATCCCGAGGTTCAAGATTTCATTATTTCTTTGATTTTAGAAGTTATTACGAATTATGACGTCGATGGAATACAAGGGGACGATAGATTGCCGGCAATGCCCTGCGAAAGCGGATATGATGAATATACGATATCATTATATGAAAAGGAATTTGGAAAAAAGCCGCCTGAAGATAAATATGACAAAGAATGGATTAAGTGGCGCGCTGATATATTAAATAACTTTATGAAAAGAATATATAACGAAGTTAAAAACGTTAAGCCTGATTTAATAGTTTCAATGGCGCCAAGTATTTATCCCTGGTCTTTAGAAGAGTACTTGCAAGATTGGCCGACATGGGTTAAAAATGGGAATGTTGATTTATTATGTCCTCAAGTTTATAGATATGAATTTGATAATTATAAAGAATCGTTAGATGAAATTTTAAAGAATCAATTGCCTGAAAATTATAAAATAAAGTTTTCGCCCGGCATTCTATTGAAGGTTGGAAATTATTATCCGAGCGAAGAATATTTGTTGCAAATGATCGAAGAAAATAGAAGAAATGGAATTTATGGCGAAAGCTTTTTCTTTTTTGAAGGATTAAAAAAATTTAAAGAACTATTTAAAACAAAAATTTATCCGGAAAAATTCTCATTTCCAAAAGAAATTAAAAAATAATAGATCATGAAGATTATAAATTATCTATTCGCGGTTTGCCCGATAATTATATTTAATTTTTTTAATAATTCATTTTCTCAGGTTAATACTGAATTCAGAGGAGTTTGGCTAACAAATGTAGCAAGCAATGTATTAACATCTGATCAGGCGATTATAGAAGCGATGGATTATCTTTCGAGCGTTGGAATCAACGTAGTATTTCCTGTAGTATATAATGGAGGATATACTTTATATCCAAGCGATATAATGTTAAGGGAATTTGGAAAAGCTACTTTGCCAGATTATGCTTTTTCGTCAAGAGATTTTCTTGAAAGATTAATTATAGAAGCTCATAGGAATGGCATAGAAGTAATACCATGGTTTGAATATGGTTTCGCTACTTCATATAGCTCGAATGGAGGACATATACTTCAAAAATATCCTCAATGGGCCTTGAAAGACAACAGCGGAACTTTAGTAGTAAAAAATGGATTCGATTGGATGAGCGCGATACATCCAGGCGCTCAAAATTTTATTATATCTCTTATGATGGAAGTAATTGATAAGTATGACGTAGACGGCGTACAAGGCGACGATCGTTTGCCAGCTATGCCAGTGGAAGGAGGCTATGAGGACTACACTGTTAATCTTTACAAATCTGAACATAATAATCAATCCCCGCCAAGCGATTATACTAATTATAATTGGAAATTATGGCGAGCTAACAAATTAACTCAGTTCCTTTCGAGATTGAAGGATTCAGTTAGATCGAGAAGAAGTTACTTAATACTATCGTCTTCGCCGACTCCATATCCTTGGGGATATGACGAGTATTTACAAGATTCTAAAACGTGGGCGAAAAATAATCTAGTTGATAATATTATACCTCAATTATATAGATATGATTATAGTAATTATTTGAGCGCTTTAAACCAATCGTTAACTCTGATAAGAAACGAAAATCCTTCCATTTATTTTGCCGGGGTATTGGGAAAATCTGGCAGCTGGACAATAGATACGACACTTTTGAGTCAAATTATTAAAGCTAATAGAAATAATTCTGTAAAAGGAGAATCTATTTTTTTCTATGAAGCGTTTCGACATAATAACAATTTTATTGGGAATTATTTAAAGGATAAATATTATTCAAAATCGGCGTTGCTTCCCTATCGTAATGGGAAAAATTTTAGACCGAAAGCCACAATTGTAAATGAAGATGATAATACAGTTGTTAAAAAAGGAAATTGGTCTATAATTCAGTTTGCTGGTTATAAAGGGTATATAATAAGGACCTCGGAAACAAACGCATATGCTTCGCTCGAATATTACTTTGACGTTCCATTTGAAGCTTATTTTGATGTGTACGTATGGTTATTTACTTCAACAACAGCATTTAACAGCGTGAGATATGTAGCTTATTCGAGCGCCGATTCAGTTGTCAAAAGAATTAATCAATCGAATACAACTTTAAAGGGATGGCAAAAATTAGCCACAGTTTATTTGAATAAAGGATATAAAAAAGTTTTAAAAATAGATAATACTGATTTAATTGCGGGGAAATCAATATTTGCCGATGCTGCGATGATTATGATAAACAGAAAAAAATCGCCTAATGTTGTTGTTGGCATCGAAAAGGATGATAATAGAACTAAAAATTATGAAAAAGAAAAAATAAACTATTTTATTTCTGAGGCGTATCCTAATCCATTTAATTCATCGACAAATATTAAAATTTACACAGAAGAAAATAAGCAATTTGAATTAGAAATATTTGATATAACAGGCAAAGCAATTAATGAAAAAATAATTGTCGAAGCATTTAAAGGAGAAAATATTTATAAAGTAAATTTTGATAATAAACCAAGCGGAGTATATTTTATAAAGGTATCGGATAAAAGTTTTCGTAGTATAAAAAAAATAATTTTTCTAAAATAAGTATTGCTTTTTTGAAAAAAGTATATTAAATTACATATCTAAAAAAATTTAAAAAAGTTCTTTTAGTTTTGTCTACCGGGCGGACGCCGGAGTTGGAGAGCCGGGGCGGACTGTAAATCCGTTGGCGTAAGCCTTTGGGGGTTCGAATCCCTCGCCGCCCACAGCATATAGAGCGGATATTGCGGGAGTAACTCAGTTGGCAGAGTCACAGCCTTCCAAGCTGTTGGTCGCGGGTTCGAGTCCCGTCTCCCGCTCTATTTTTTTATTTTAAAAACCGCTGGCGTAGCTCAGTTGGTAGAGCGCATCCTTGGTAAGGATGAGGTCACCGGTTCAATCCCGGTCGTCAGCTCATTTCAAAGAAATAACTTCAAGGTAATAAAATGAGAGAAATAATTACTTTAGAATGCTCCGAATGCAAAAGAAGAAATTATACGACTACAAAGAATAAAAGATTGCATCCAAACCGAGTAGAATATAAAAAATATTGCAAATGGTGTAATAAACATACTGTACATAAAGAGACTAAATAGTAAATACGTCAGTAGCTCAATTGGCAGAGCAGCGGTCTCCAAAACCGCAGGCTGGGGGTTCGAGTCCCTCCTGACGTGCTAATATAAATAAAATTGTAAACATGAAAAATAAAATAATTAATTATATCAATGAAGTCGTAAGAGAAATGAAAAAGGTGTCCTGGCCTAGTTCAGAAGAACTCAAAGAATCTACAGGAATAGTAATTACAACTTGTTTAATATTTGCAATATTTACTTTTGCTGTAGATAAAGTAATTACTGAATTATTCAAATTATTATTTTAGCGAAGATAGCTATGGATTACAAGTGGTACGTTTTAAGAGTTTATTCGGGTCATGAAAATAAAGTTAAGTCAAATTTACTAAATGAAATAGAAAATAATGACGAGTTGAAAGCAAAAATTGCAGAAATATTAGTTCCTGAAGAAAAAGTATTCGAAGTCAAGAATGGAAAAAAGAAAACAAAAACAAAAAAATTTTTTCCAGGGTATATTTTAATAAATGCAGATTTGGATGCTAATGTAAAAGAATTTATTTTGAATACTCCATCTGTAATGGGATTCTTAGGAACTGGAAAAAATCCTACGCCTCTTCCCAAAGAGGATGTTAAAAAAATAATTGGAAAAATAGAACAAGAACTTTCGGGAGAAAAGGTAGAAACTGCGTACAAAGCAGGCGATCAAGTTAAAATTATAGAAGGACCATTTAAAGAGTTCGTTGGATTCATCCAAGAAGTTAATATCGAAAAAATGAAAATTAAAGTGATGATTTCTATCTTTGGAAGACAAACTCCCGTTGAAATTGATTTCGCGCAAGCGGAATTGGTCAATAAATAAAAGAGAGATAAAAAATGGCAAAAAAAGTTGTAGGTTTTGTAAAGCTTCAAATACCGGCTGGCAAGGCAAATCCTTCCCCTCCAGTGGGACCCGCTTTAGGGCAAAAAGGCGTTAATATAATGGAGTTTTGTAAGCAATTTAACGCTCGTACTGCTGATAAATCGGGAATGATAATTCCAGTTGTAATAACAGTATATTCAGATAAATCTTTTACATTTATAACAAAAACTCCGCCCGCTTCAGATTTGCTAAAAAAAGCCGCAAAGATTGAAAAAGGTTCCGGAGAACCTAATAAAAATAAAGTTGGAAAAGTAACTAAGGCTCAAATAAAAGAAATAGCAGAGTTAAAAATGCCAGATCTTAACGTTAAGGATATTGAAGGCGCAATGAGCATTATAGCTGGCACGGCAAGAAGTATGGGAATTGAAGTAGTTGATTAAAAATAAACTAAAGAGGTTAAAATGAAATTATCCAAAAGAATAAAGGAAATTAGAAAGAAGATAGATTTAAAAAAAGAATATAAATTAGAAGAAGCAATTAATTTATTAAAAGAAAATTCTAAAGTTAAATTTGTAGAGTCGTTAGATATAGCTATGCGATTGGGCGTTGATCCTAGGCATGCCGATCAAAATATAAGAGGAACTGTTAGTTTGCCTCATGGCACAGGAAAAACAGTAAAAGTTTTGGCAATTGCTAAAGGCGCAAAAGCCGAAGAAGCTTTAAAAGCAGGCGCCGATTACGCAGGTTTTGAGGAGTATATTGAAAAAATTAAAGAAGGTTGGTCTGATATTGACGTTATTGTTGCTACGCCTGATGTAATGAGCGAATTAGGTAAGCTTGGTAAAATATTAGGACCTAAAGGATTGATGCCGAATCCAAAAAGCGGTACTGTTACAAATGATATTGCAACTGCTGTAAAAGAAATAAAAGCCGGTAAGATTGAATTTAGAGTAGATAAAACGGGAATAGTACACGCTAAAATTGGAAATTTAAGTTTTGAAACAGATAAATTATTAGAAAATGCCAAAACATTTATTCAAACGATTCTAAAAGCAAAACCGTCCTCCGCAAAAGGTCAATATGTCAAAAGCGTATATTTAAGTTCGACAATGGGACCCGGTTTAAAAATTTCTAGGGAAGAAATAGAAAATTTAAAATAAAATACGCGCTCAAAAAATGCTTCTAAAGCCAACAAACTAAAAAACTACTAAGAAAAAGGTGAAAAATGAAAAAAGAAGAAAAGAATGTAATTATTCAAGAGATAAAGGAATTAGCGAAGGTATCTGACGCAATTTATGTCATCGATTATGCTGGAGTTAATGTCGAGGATATTACTAATTTGCGAAGACAGTTTCGAAATTCTAACGTAAAGTATAAAGTCTATAAAAATACTTTGATTCAAAAAGCATTGGATGAATTAGGCGGATATGGCGACTTAAAAAAGGTTTTAAAAGGAATGAATGGTTTTGCCTTCGTAAAAGACAACGTTTCCATTCCCGCAAAAATTATTGAAAAGTACTATAATGAAAAACAGAAATTTTCTTTAAAAGGATGTTATCTAAGCGGTCAGTTTTATGATGGCTCTAAACTAAAAGAGTTAGCTAATTTGCCGACAAAAGAAGACTTAATCGCTAGTATAATCGGCAGTATTAATGCTCCTGCATCTGGAATTGTGGGAGCAATTAATGCAGTTATGAGAGATATCGTAAGTATAATTGATCAAATATCAAAAAAAGAAAAATAAGAAACAAACTTAAGGAGAATAAAATGTCAGAAAAAGTTGTAGAAATAGTAGAAAAAATTAAAGGATTAACATTAGTAGAAGCTGCTGAATTAAAAAAAGCTTTAGAAGATGCTTTTGGCGTAACAGCCGCAGCTCCAATTATGATGGGACCAATGCCAGCCGCAGGAGCAGCTGCAGCAACTCCCGCTGTAGAAGAAAAAACTGAATTTACAGTTGTTTTACAAAATGCTGGCAATACAAAAATCAACGTTATTAAAGTTGTTAGGGCTCATACAGGTTTAGGATTGAAAGAAGCAAAAGATTTAGTTGACGGAGCTCCAAAAGTTGTAAAAGAAGGCATATCGAAAGAAGAAGCTGAAAAAATTAAAAAAGAACTTGAAGAAGCAGGCGCTACAGTAGAGATAAAATAAATAATTCTTTTTGTATTTAATCGATGTTTTTTAAGGAGTGATAAAGCGACCGCTTTATCACTTTTTTATCATTTTAAAAGCTCGCGCCAAATAAAGCGTAGGAGGAAAATTGAAAACTCAAAGAATTTCATTTTCAAAAATTCCAACAATATTGGAAATTCCGGACTTATTAAATATCCAACTTGAATCATATGAATCATTTTTGCAAGATAATGTTCATCCGCTTAAAAGAGAACCTAAAGGATTGCAAAAAGTATTTTTAGAAAATTTCCCAATATTCGATAACAAAGAAATTTATAGATTAGATTTTATAGAATATTATGTTGAAAAACCAAGGCTAACTATAAAAGAATGCAAGGAAAGGGGATTAACATATGCCGCTACAATAAAAGCTCTATTGAGATTATCACAAAAAGATCCTGAAAGCGGCGAATACATAAATTCTGTTGAACAAGAAGTTTATCTTGGTTCTCTTCCATATATGACTGAAAAAGGGACTTTTATTTTTAATGGAGCGGAAAGAGTAATAGTAACTCAATTGCACAGATCCCCTGGCGTGGCTTTTTCTGAAACGCTGCATCCAAATGGCACCCCATTGTATTCGGCTAGAGTTATTCCATTTAAGGGCTCATGGATTGAATTATCAACGGATATAAATAATGTATTGTATGTTTATATCGATAGAAAGAAGAAATTTCCTTCTACGACTTTGCTGAGAGCTTTAGGATTCGAAACCGACGATGAAATATTGAATTTATTTAATTTAATAGAAACGGTAAAAGTTAAAGATTTGAATGAAAAACATATTGGAAGAATGGTTGCTTCAGACGTTTATGATATGAATACGGGAGAAGTTTTTTTAAATAAAGAAAGTTATATCACAGAAGAAGATATAGATAAAATAAAAATTGCGTCAATAAAAGAAATTAAATTAATAAATTCTGAATCAAATCCAGAAACCGACTTAATATTAAATACATTAAAAAAAGATATAACGACAAATAAAGAAGAAGCATTGTTTCATATATATAGACAGCTACGAACAGGCGAAGCTACTGATTTGGAAACTGCAAAAAGTTTGTTGGAAAAATTATTTTTTAATGATAAAAGATATGATTTAGGAGAAGTTGGCAGATACAGATTAAATAATAAACTAAAATTAAATATTCCTTTGAATGTTCAGACTTTGACTGTCGAAGATATTGTTGAGATAATGAAGTATATGATTAAGTTTAAGAATGGACAAGTGCCCGTTGACGATATAGATCATTTAGGCAATAGGAGAATAAGAACTGTAGGGGAACAATTATCTCAACAATACGCTCTTGCTCTTGCGAGAATGTCAAGAGCTATTAAAGAAAAAATGAGTTCGCGCGATCAAGAAAATTTCCAACCTCAAGATTTAGTAAGCGCTAAAACAATAACAAGCGTTATAAATGCTTTCTTTGGGACAAATCAAATGTCGCAATTTATGGATCAGACAAATCCATTGTCTGAAATGACTCACAAAAGAAGAATATCGGCGCTTGGTCCTGGAGGTTTAACAAGAGAAAGAGCTGGATTTGAAGTTCGCGACGTTCATCATTCGCACTATGGAAGGTTGTGTCCGATTGAAACTCCAGAAGGTCCTAATATAGGATTAATTTCTTCTTTAACGATTTATGCAAAACCTAATCAATACGGCTTCATACAGACCCCCTATAGGAAAGTAGTTAATGGAGTTGTTACAAATGAAATCGTCTATTTAACAGCAGATGAAGAAGACCCATATATTATAGCTCAAGCTAATACGCCATTAGATGAAAATAATAAAATAAAATTTGAAAAGGTAAAAGCAAGATTGCAAGACGATTACCCAGTTGTCAATCGTGAAGATGTGCAATTAATGGATATAGCTCCATCTCAAATTGTAAGCGCGGCTGCAGCATTGATACCATTTCTTGAACATGACGACGCAAACAGAGCTTTGATGGGTTCGAATATGCAAAGGCAAGCAGTTCCGCTTATAACTTGCGAAGCACCAATAGTTGGCACTGGGCTAGAAGAAAAGGTCGCTCGAGATTCAAGAGCTCTAATTTTAGCCGAGGCTGATGGAATAGTTGAATATGTCGACGCTGAAAGGATAAGAGTTAGATATAATTTAAATGAAAAAAGTCTTGATGCATTGACAAGTTTTGACGATAATAAATTAGTTGAATATGAATTAACAAAATTCACTGGAACCAATCAAGAGACCTGCTATAATCAAAAGCCAGTTGTTTTTGAAGGACAAAAAGTGAAGAAAGGAGATGTATTAGCAGATGGACCTTCGATGGAAAATGGAGAGTTGGCTTTAGGAAAGAACGTATTAGTAGCCTTCATGCCTTGGAGAGGCTATAACTTTGAAGACGCTATTATTATTAGCGAACGATTAGTAAGAGATGATGTTTTTACGTCAATACATATAGAAGAATTTGAGACTTCAGTTCGCGAGACAAAAAGAGGAGAAGAGGAATTAACAAGAGATATACCAAACTTGCCAGAAGAAGCTACTCGAAATTTAGATGAAAATGGAATAGTTAGAGTTGGAGCCGAAGTTAGAGAGAATGATATATTGATTGGTAAAATTACGCCAAAAGGGGAATCAGATCCTACGCCAGAGGAAAAATTATTAAAAGCAATATTCGGAGAAAAAGCTGGGGATGTAAAGGATGCTTCGATGAAAGCTCCTCCAGGTTTGCATGGGATTGTTATTAAAACAAGATTATTTAGTAAAAAGAAAAAAGAATCTGATAGTAAAAAACTCGAAAAAAAGGTTTTAGAAGCGGCTGAGTTGAAATATCAAAAAAACAAAAAAGAAATATATCAAAAGCTTGTCGATAAATTAACAAGAATTTGTTTAGGGCGCACTACTTTAGGAATTAAAGACTTAGACGGAACTACAATTTTAAGAAATGGAACAATCATAAAGGAAAATACATTCGCTAACCTTGAAGATGTTACAAAGTTAGATTATAGTTTATCTTGGTTTGAGGATAGAAAAATAAATTCTTTAATTCAAAAATTATTTGAAAATTATTTCGATTTGAATTTAAAAATTGAAGAAGAATATAAAAAGGAAAAAATTAAAATACAAACAGGGGATGAATTGCCTCCAGGAATTGTACAAATGGCGAAAGTCTATGTGGCAAAGAAACGTAAGTTGTCTGTTGGAGATAAAATGGCTGGAAGACATGGGAATAAGGGCGTAGTGTCTAAAGTAGTGCCTATTGAAGATATGCCATTTTTGGAAGATGGAACTCCAGTTGACATCATTTTGAATCCATTGGGCGTGCCTTCAAGAATGAATATCGGTCAGATTTTAGAAACTGCTCTCGGATACGCAGGAAAAAAATTAGGTTTAAAATTTAAAACACCAGTATTTGACGGAGCTCACGTAGAGGATGTTGAAGAGTATTTAAAGAAAGCGGGAATTCCATCCGGAAGCAAACTTACATTATATGATGGTAGAACGGGTGAAAAATTTGATAAGCCAATAACTTGCGGATATATTTATATGTTGAAACTTGGACATATGGTTGACGATAAGATACACGCGCGTTCTATAGGACCATATTCGTTGATAACGCAGCAGCCATTAGGAGGTAAAGCTCAGTTTGGCGGACAAAGATTTGGAGAAATGGAAGTATGGGCTCTTGAAGCTTATGGAGCAGCTCATATATTACAAGAAATCTTGACTGTTAAAAGCGACGATGTAAAAGGCAGATCGAAAGTATATGAAGCTATTGTTAAAGGGGAGAATTTGCCTGAAGCCAATATACCAGAATCGTTTAACGTTTTAATTAAAGAATTGCAAGGTTTAGGATTAGAAATTAAAATTAACTAATAATAATCGGAGTAAAATATTATGTTGCAAAATCAAGATAATATATTAAAATATATAAATTCCATTTCAATAAGCATAGCAAGCCCTGACGATATTATAAGCAGATCGCGAGGTGAAGTTACTAAACCAGAAACTATTAACTACAGAACATTTAGACCTGAAAAGGATGGTTTATTCTGCGAAAAAATTTTCGGTCCAATTAAAGATTGGGAATGTCATTGCGGAAAATATAAGAGAATTAGATATAAAGGCATTATTTGCGATAGATGTGGAGTGGAGGTCACTCTTAAAGCTGTCCGAAGAGAAAGAATGGGACATATAACGCTTGCTGTTCCAGTTGTTCATATTTGGTTTTTTAAGTCGTTGCCTTCTAAAATAGGCAATTTGCTTGGAATGACCACAAAAGAACTGGAAAAAATTATTTATTACGAATCTTATGTTATAATAAATCCGGGACCAACAGGTTTAAAAAAGTTAGATTTAATTTCTGAAGAACAATATTACGAAATATTAAATTCATTGCCATTAGGCAATGATAAGCTTGATGACGATGATCCAAAAAAATTTATCGCAAAAATCGGCGGTGAGGCGATTAGAGATTTGCTTAAAAGATTAGATGTGGAAAAAACATTCAACGAACTAAAGGAACAAGCAAAAATTGAAACATCAGTACAGAAGAAACAGGAGCTTTTGAAAAGATTAAGAATATTAGAAGCTTTTAGAGAAAGAGATGGAAAAGTTGTAAATAAGCCTGAATGGATGGTAATGAGCGTAATACCAGTGATTCCGCCAGAATTAAGGCCTTTAGTTCCTTTAGAAGGAGGAAAATTTGCCACAAGCGATTTAAACGATTTATACAGAAGAGTAATAATTAGAAATAACAGATTAAAAAGATTAATCGAAATTAAAGCTCCCGAGGTTATTTTAAGGAATGAGAAAAGAATGCTTCAAGAAGCGGTTGACGCTTTATTTGACAATTCTCGACGAGGAGCTGCCGCTAGAGCAGATGCAAATAGACCTCTTAAGTCTTTAAGCGATATGCTTAAAGGAAAACAAGGAAGATTTAGACAGAATTTGCTCGGAAAGAGAGTCGATTACTCTGGAAGATCGGTTATTGTTGTAGGACCAGAATTAAAATTGCATGAATGCGGTTTGCCAAAAGATATGGCAATAGAATTATTTAAACCTTTTGTTATTAGAAAGTTAATAGAACGAGGACATAATAAAACTGTTAAAGGAGCAAAAAAAGTTGTTGAAAGGAAAGAGCCTATTGTTTGGGAGATTTTAGAAAATGTTATAGAAGGCCATCCAGTTTTATTAAATAGGGCTCCCACATTACATAGATTAGGCATACAAGCTTTTCAACCAAAACTGATTGACTCAAAAGCAATTCAATTGCATCCAATGGTTTGTACCGCTTTCAATGCGGATTTTGACGGAGATCAGATGGCTGTCCATGTGCCTTTGTCTTACGAAGCTCAATTAGAAGCATGCTTGTTAATGCTAAGCAGTCATAATATTTTGTCTCCTCAAAATGGAAATCCTATAGTTATACCCACTCAAGATATTGTATTAGGAGCGTATTATTTAACAAAAGCAAAAGAAGGTTGCGTTGGCGAAGGAATGGTATTCTCTTCGCCAGAAGAAGCAATTTTAGCATATGACGCTAACAAAGTAGAGTTGCATGCCAAAGTTAAAGTTAAAATTCAAGATAAATTAATTGAAACGACCGTTGGCAGAATTATATTTAATCAAATAGTTCCAAAAGAAATTGGATTTATTAACGAATTATTAGTAAAAAAGACTTTTGGGCCGCTTATATATAAAATGTTTATTTTATTGGGCAATAAAAGAACAGCAGAATTTTTAGACGATTTGAAAGATTTGGGCTTCAAGTTTGCTACTAAAGCTGGGATTTCAATTTCATTTACAGACCTTAAGATACCAGAAGAAAAACCAATTTTAATTGAAAAAGCTAACAAAAAAATAGATGAAATATTACAAGGCTATGAACAAGGTTTGATTACGAACTCTGAAAGATATAACCAAATAATCGATACATGGACTCATACGACAAACGATGTTGCAAAAAGTTTAATGAATAAATTAAAAAACGATCAAGATGGTTTTAATCCATTATACATTATGGTTGATTCTGGAGCAAGAGGTTCCTCTGAGCAAGTAAGGCAATTAGCCGGCATGAGAGGTTTGATGATGCGTCCACAAAAGAGTATGACTGGACAAGCTGGAGAAACCATAGAGAATCCTATAGTAGCAAGTTTTAAAGAAGGACTTTCAGTTCTTGAATATTTTATATCAACGCATGGAGCGAGAAAAGGGTTAGCCGATACGGCTCTTAAAACTGCAGACGCTGGTTATTTAACTAGAAGATTATGCGACGTTGCTCAAGACGTAATTATAACAGAGGACGATTGCGGAACTGTAAAAGGTATTTATGTCTCTGCTATCAAAGAATTAGAACATGAAAAACAAAAAGAGTCTTTTGCGGAGAGAATTTTAGGTCGTTATACACAAGAAGACGTTTATGATCCAAGAAATGACGATCTTATTATTTCTGCTGGAGAAATGATTGACGAAGAAATTGTAGAAAAAATACTTGATGCAGGAATAGATACGGTTAGAATTAGAACAGTGCTGACTTGCGAATCAAGACATGGCGTATGCGCTAAATGTTATGGAAGAAACTTAACAACTGGAAAAAAAGTCGATGTCGGCGAAGCAGTTGGTATAATTGCAGCTCAATCGATTGGGGAGCCTGGAACTCAATTGACTTTAAGAACTTTCCATATGGGAGGAACTTCAGCCCGCATTGCTAGTCAATCTGAAGTTGACTCAGCCGTTGAAGGAACGGTAAAATATGAAAAAATTAAGTATGTTATAAATAAAGATTATTTTGGAAAAGAAAGAAAAATTGTGATTGGAAGAAGAGGAGTAATAGAGATTTATGATCCTGACGGGCGACAATTGAAATCTTACGAAGTGCCATACGGAGCTGAATTAAAAGTAGAAGATGGACAAAAAATCCAGAAAAAACAGATTCTTTATACACACGATCCTTATAACTCTCACATTTTAACTGATATCTCTGGCACAGTTGCATATAATGATTTAATAGAAAATGTGACAATAAAGTTAGATACTGATGAACAAACAGGACACGTGCAAAAAGTAGTTTTAGAATCAAAAGATAAAACATTAATACCAGGAATTACAATTGTCGATTCAGAAGGAAATAAAAAAATATTTAATCTTCCTGCAAGAGCTATTATTAATGTGGAGCAAGGAGATTTTGTAGAAGCAGGCACATCTTTAGCAAAAATCGCAAAAACTGCAGTTAAAACAAGGGACATTACAGGAGGTTTGCCAAGAGTAACAGAACTTTTTGAGGCAAGAAGTCCAAATGATCCAGCTATCATTTCTGAAATTGATGGAATTGTTAAGTTTGGAGTAAGAAAGAAAGGAGCAAGAGAAATTATAGTTACATCTTATGATGGAAGCATTGAGAAAGTGTATAATATACCCTACTCAAAACATATTTTGGTTCAAGAAGGCGACGATATACAAGCGGGCGAGAAAATAACAGACGGTCCTATCGATCCGCATGAAATATTAAAGATTAAGGGCGTTAATGCAGTTCAAGAATACCTTGTAAATGAAATACAAGCTGTTTATAATTTGCAAGGCGTGAAAATTAATGATAAGCACATCGAAATTATAGTTAGACAAATGCTTCAAAAGGTAGCTATTGTTACTTCTGGAGATTCAAGATTCATAGAAGGCGATTATGTAGACAGAACTGCTTTGAATGAAGAAAACGAAAAATTAAAAGGAATGTATTATATTATTGATCCAGGAGCTTCTAAATATAAATCAGGTCAGCTAGTTCCAAAAGGAAAGGTCAGAGAGATAAACGCTGATTTAGCAAGAAAAAATAAAAAACTTATAGAGTGTAGAGAAGCGGAACAAGCAAGTTCAGAAAACGTGTTGCTAGGCATAACACAAGCAGCTCTTTCAACAGAAAGCTTTTTATCAGCTGCGTCTTTCCAAGAAACTACAAAGGTTTTAGCAAATGCTGCCGTTGAAGGCAAAACAGATTATTTGATAGGATTAAAAGAAAATGTAGTTATGGGGAATTTAATTCCTGCCGGGACAGGATTAAAAAAATATCGAAACCTTGTGATTAAAAGCGAGCAAAACGAAGAAATTGAAGAAAGCGACGAAGCAAATGTTGAAGTTGAATAATATTGATTTAAGTTCTTTTAATTAAGCAAAGAAAATATGTATTGGCGAGAAGGAGAATTCGATATCGATTATTATCTTCTCGCCGAAATTAAAAATTATTTTTAATTATCTTGTTGACAAATTTAAATTATTTTATTATTTTTAAAGTCTAAATTTATTTTTAAATAATGGTTCTGATGGAGGATATACGTGCCAACAATTAACCAATTATTAAGAAAAGGCAGAGAAAAAGTAGTCGAAAAAAGTAAAGCTCCTGCTTTACAAGGATGTCCGCAGAAAAGAGGCGTCTGTACGAGAGTATATACGACAACGCCAAAAAAACCTAATTCTGCATTAAGAAAAGTAGCAAAAGTAAGATTGACGAATCAAATAGAAGTGATAGCTTATATCCCAGGCGAGGGACATAATTTACAAGAACATTCAATAGTTTTGATTAGAGGAGGTAGGGTAAAAGATCTCCCAGGAGTAAGATACCATATTATAAGAGGAGCTTTGGACACAAGCGGAGTAGAAGGTAGAAAAAAGGGGCGTTCTAAATACGGAGCAAAAAAACAAAAGGAACAAAAAGCTAAATAACTATGAGAAAGAAAAGAGCTGAAAAAAGAATCGTAAAACCGGATCCAAAATATAATTCAGAATTAGTAGCAAAGTTTATTAATTGCATAATGTGGGAAGGTAAAAAAACTATCGCAAGAAAAATTGTTTATGAAGCGTTTGATATAATAGAAAAAAGAACAAAAAAACCAGCTTTAGAAGTTTTTCAAAAAGCCGTCCAAAATGTTCAGCCAATGATAGAAGTTCGAAGTCGAAGAGTTGGCGGAGCAACATATCAAGTTCCTATGGAGGTCAGACCTGAGAGAAGATTGTCGTTAGCATATCGATGGCTGAAAACATATGCGAGAGATAGGAAAGATAAGTCGATGGCATTGAAATTAGCGGCTGAATTGATAAGCGCGTTCAACAACGAAGGTGGAGCTGTTAAAAAGAAAGAAGATACGCATAGGATGGCTGAAGCTAATAAAGCGTTTGCTCACTTTAAATGGTAATAAGTTGAAATTAATAAATAATATATTATTAAGGTAAATAATAAATGGCGAGAACTGTACCGTTAGAAAGGTTAAGAAATATTGGTATAATGGCTCATATAGATGCTGGAAAAACAACGACTACAGAAAGAATTTTATACTATACGGGAAAATTGCATAGAATGGGCGAAGTTCACGAAGGCACAGCTACGATGGATTGGATGGAGCAAGAACGTGAAAGAGGTATAACGATAACAAGCGCATCTACTACGACCTATTGGAAAAATCATCAAATTAATATAATTGATACGCCGGGACATGTTGATTTTACGGTAGAAGTTGAAAGATCGTTGAGGGTATTAGATGGAGCTATCGCTTTGTTTTGCGCAGTAGGCGGAGTAGAGCCTCAATCTGAAACTGTATGGAGACAGGCAGACAAGTATAGAGTTCCAAGAATTGCATTTATAAACAAAATGGATAGAGTAGGAGCTGATTTTTATAATGCTGTAGAAATGATAAGAGAAAGATTAGGCGCTAATCCTGTTCCAGTTACTTTGCCTATAGGCGAAGGAGATATGTTCGCCGGTATTATTGATCTTGTAAATTTCAAAGCTCGAATATTTCATGAAGATACGTTAGGAACTACGTATGATGAAATTGATATTCCAAAAGATTTGTTGCCAATAGCTGATAAATATAGAACAAAGATGTTAGAAGCAGTCTCTGAGATTGACGATAAATTGTTGGAAAAATATTTAGAAGGCGAAGAGATTACTGTTTCAGAAATTAATGAAGTTTTAAGAAGAGCTACAATTAATTTGAAGATAGTGCCAGTATTATGCGGTTCATCATTTAAGAATAAAGGAGTTCAAAGATTGTTGGATGCAGTAGTAGATTATCTGCCATCTCCTTTAGACTTAAAAGAGGTTAAAGCTTATAAAATAAATTCTAAAGAAGAAGTAAAAAGAAAAGTTAGCGACGACGAAAAATTTACGGCGTTAGCCTTTAAAATATTAAGCGATCCTTATGTTGGGAAATTAACATTTATAAGAGTTTATAGCGGCGTATTAATGAATGGGTCGTATGTTTATAATTCAAATGCAAATAAAAAAGAACGTATTGGAAGATTGATTCAAATGCATGCTAATCATCGGCAAGATATAGATGAGATTAGAGCAGGCGATATAGCAGCTTTGGTTGGTTTGAAATATACAAAAACAGGCGATACGTTATGCAGCGAAAATGATCCAGTTCAACTTGAAAAGATGGTTTTCCCAGAACCAGTAATACAATTAGCAATTGAGCCAAAAACTAAAGCTGATCAAGATAAATTGTCTGAAGCTTTATCAAAATTATCTGATGAAGACCCAACGTTCAAGGTAAGAGTAGATGAAGAAACCGGACAGACTGTTATAGCTGGAATGGGAGAATTACATTTGGAAATAATTGTTGATAGAATGAGAAGAGAATTTAAAGTTGAAGCAAATGTTGGGAAACCACAGGTTGCATATAAAGAGACTATTACGCAAACTGTAAAAGCTGAAGGAAAATTTATAAAACAGTCTGGCGGAAGAGGAAAATATGGGCATGTTTGGATAGAAGTATCTCCAAATGAACCAGGGAAAGGTCTTGAGTTTGAAAATGCGATTGTAGGCGGCGTAATTCCAAAGGAGTACATCCCAGCTGTTGCGGCAGGCGTTCAAGAAGCGATGAGAAATGGCGTAATTGCAGGATATCCAGTCGTAGATGTAAAAGTTAAATTATTTGACGGATCGTATCATGAAGTAGATAGCGATGAGATGTCTTTTAGAGTTGCAGGTTCTATAGCTTTTAAGGAAGCTGTAAAGAAAGCAAATCCAGTAATTCTTGAGCCGATTATGTCGGTAGAAGTGGTTACTCCTGAAGATTATTTGGGCGATGTAATGGGCGATTTAAATTCTAGAAGAGGAAAAATTGAAGGCTTTACGTCAAGAAAAGACGCTCAAGTAATTAAAGCTACAGCTCCATTATCCTCAATGTTCGGCTACGCTACTGTGTTGCGAAGTATGACTCAAGGAAGAGCTATTTATACAATGCGGTTTTCTCATTATGCAGAAGCTCCGAAATATATTGTTGAAGAATTAATAGAAAATGTAAATCTAAGAAAACAAGCATAAAAAATTAAATGGGAGATAACTAAATGGCAAAAGAAAAATTTGATCGTAGTAAACCACATGTTAATATAGGAACAATCGGCCATGTTGACCATGGAAAAACTACATTAACTGCCGCTATAACAATGGCGCTCGCTAAAAAAGGATTATCTCAAAAAAGAACTTTTGATAGTATCGACAATGCTCCCGAAGAAAGAGAAAGAGGTATAACGATTGCAACTGCTCACGTTGAATATTCAACTGAAAATAGACATTATGCTCACATAGATTGCCCTGGTCACGCTGATTATGTAAAGAACATGATTACAGGAGCAGCTCAAATGGATGGAGCTATTTTAGTTGTAGCTGCTACAGATGGTCCAATGCCACAAACAAGAGAACATATATTGTTGGCAAGACAAGTTGGCGTGCCGAGAATAGTTGTTTTTATGAATAAAGTTGACGCAGTAGATGATTCTGAATTATTAGATTTAGTAGAAGTTGAAGTTAGAGATTTACTAAGTAAATATGAGTTCCCAGGCGATGAAATACCTGTTGTAAGGGGAAGCGCTTTAAAAGCATTAGAGGCGGGTATGGCAGACGCTCCTATTGACGATCCTCGTTATAATTGCATATGGGAATTGATGAAAGCTGTAGATGAATATATACCTTTACCTCAGAGAGAGATTGACAAGCCTTTCTTAATGCCAGTTGAGGACGTATTTTCTATTCAAGGTAGAGGAACAGTTGCTACAGGAAGAGTTGAGAGAGGAAAAATAAAGCTGGGCGAAGAAGTAGAGTTGATAGGTTTTGGGTTGAAAAAGAAAACAGTAGTCACTGGAATAGAAATGTTTAGAAAAGAATTAGATGAAGCAATAGCTGGAGATAATGCAGGATTGTTATTAAGAAGCGTCGAAAAGAAAGAAATTGAAAGAGGAATGGTTTTGGCTAAGCCTGGTTCAATTACGCCTCACAAATCATTTGAATGTGAAGTTTATGTTTTATCAAAAGAAGAAGGCGGAAGACATACGCCATTCCATACAAATTATCGTCCGCAATTCTATTTTCGAACAACAGATGTTACAGGCGTAGTAACATTGCCAGAAAATATACAAATGGTTATGCCTGGCGATAATGTAAGAATAAAAGTTGATTTAATTTCAGAAATTGCTATGGAAGAAGGATTGAGATTTGCTATAAGAGAAGGCGGAAGAACCGTAGGAGCAGGAATAGTAACAAAAATTCTTCAATAAACTCTATTAAAATAGAGGCAAAAAGTGACAGGACAAAAAATAAGAATAAAGCTCAAATCATACGATCATTTGTTGATAGATAAGTCAACTGAAAAAATAATTAAAACAGTAAAAGCAACAGGAGCGTCGGTATCTGGGCCTGTCCCGTTACCGACAAAAAAAACAATATTTACCGTTTTAAGATCGCCTCATGTTGATAAAAAATCTAGGGAACAATTTGAAATAAGAGTGCATAAAAGACTATTAGAAATTCATAATTCAAATAGTAAAACTATAGAATCTTTAAGTAAATTAGATATTCCCGCAGGAGTAAGTATAGAAGTAAAACAACAATGATAAGGAAATAATATAATGGCAGGTTTGATAGGAAAAAAAATTGGTTCAACACAAATTTATCAAAGCGATGGAAAAGTACAATCAGTAACTGTAGTACAGTTAGGACCATGTATAGTGGTAGAGAAAAGAACAAAAGAAAAAAATGGTTATGAATCGTTAGTTTTGGGATTTGAAAATATAAAAGAAAGTAAGCTAAATAAACCAGTTTTAGGACAATTTAAAAAAAGAAATGTAATTCCATTACGTTATTTAAAAGAAATAAAATTTGACAATATTAATGAATATAATATTGGCGATGAGATTAAAATCGAAAATATTTTCAAAGAAGGCGACATAGTAAAAGTTACAGGAACTAGCAAGGGAAAAGGATTTCAAGGCGTAGTTAAAAGACACGGATTTGGCGGAGTAGGTGGAACAACGCATGGACAAAGCGATAGAGTAAGAGCGCCAGGTTCAATTGGAGCAAGTTCTTTTCCATCGAGAGTATTTAAGGGTCAAAGAATGGCTGGAAGAATGGGAGGAGATAGGGTTACAGTGAAAAATTTAAAGGTGGTTAAAATTATTAAAGAACAAAATATTGTACTATTATCAGGACCAATTCCAGGAAGCAATAATTCATTAGTTAAAGTAAATTTGTTAAAAAAGAAATAATTTGGAACATTTAAGATGGAATTAGAAGTTTACAAGATAAATGGAGAAAAATCAGGCGAAAAAGTAGAATTGCCAGATTCAATATTTAATATCAATCCGAATAATCATGCAATATATTTGTCAGTAAAAGCCTACTTAGCGAATCAACGACAAGGAACTCATAAAACAAAGGATCGTAGCGAAGTAAGAGGAGGTGGAAGAAAACCCTGGAGACAAAAAGGGAGAGGAACAGCAAGAGCTGGCTCAATAAGATCTCCGTTGTGGGTAGGTGGAGGTACGATCTTTGGACCAAAACCGAGAGATTATAGAGAAAAAGTAAATAAAAAATTAAAAGTATTAGCCAAAAAATCAGTATTATCGCTAAAGGCTCAAAATAATCAAATATTAATAGTTGAAGATTTTAAATTTGATGAAATTAAAACAAAGCGGTTTTTAGAAATACTAAAAGCATTAAAGATTGAAGATAAAAAAGTGTGTTTTGTAACAAACGAGTATGACAAAAATATATATTTATCTGCTCGAAATATTGAAAAAAAAATTATCCGAGAGTCAAAAGATTTATCTGTATACGATATAGCAAATAATCAAATATTAATGATGCAAAAGTCTGCTTTAAATAAAATAGTTAATATACTAAAATAAAGCGAGTAAAAGAATGATGAAAAATATATTACTAGAGCCTATTGTTACTGAAAAATTGACTAACGTAATTAAAAATCAAGGAAATTTTTATGGATTTTATGTAGATAAAAAGGCAAATAAAATAGAAATTGCAAAATACATAGAAAAGAAATATAATGTTAAAGTGTTATCTGTAAATACTATAAGGCATAAAGGAAAAAATAAAGTACAATTTACTCGAAAAGGTAAATTTATCGGCCATACTGGATCGTACAAAAAAGCAATAGTAAAATTGCCTGAAGATCAGAAAATAGATATACTTGAAGAAATAAAATAAAAAGAATTGAATCGGAGATAATAATAAGATGGCAATAAGAAAACTTAAACCTATAACGCCTGGAACCCGGTTTATGAGTTATTCGGGTTTTGAGGAAATTACCAAAACAAAACCTGAAAAGTCTTTAACTGAACCAAATAAAAAGAGCGGCGGAAGAAATAATTTAGGAAGAGTTACTTCTAGACATAGAGGCGGCGGGCATAAGAGGCATTATAGAATAATTGATTTCAAGAGAAATAAATTTGGAATTGAAGCTAAAGTTGTTTCAATTGAATATGATCCTAATAGAACTGCTAGAATTGCGCTATTACACTATATAGATGGAGAAAAAAGATACATTTTAGCTCCAGAAGGTTTAAAAGTAGGCGATAGAGTTATGTCTGGCCCCGGATCGGAAATTAAAGTTGGAAATGCTTTGCCATTAAAAGAAATTCCAGTTGGTTCATTCGTACATAATGTAGAATTGAAACCAGGAAAGGGAGGACAATTAGGTAGAAGCGCAGGAGCTTCAATTCAAATCATGGCAAAAGAAGGCAAATATGCGACGTTAAAACTGCCTAGCGGAGAAGTAAGATTAGTTAGTTTAGAATGTATGGCGACATATGGAGTTATAGGCAATGCTGAACATGAAAATATCAGCCTGGGTAAGGCAGGTAGATCAAGATGGTTAGGTATTAGACCGCATGTAAGAGGAATGGCGATGAATCCAGTTGATCATCCAAATGGCGGCGGCGAAGGAAGAAGTAAAAGCGGCGGTGGTTGGCAACATCCAACATCTCCATGGGGCCAATTAGCTAAAGGTCTGAAAACAAGAAAAAAGAATAAATTATCAGACAAATACATTATTAAAAGAAGAAAATAAAGAGTAATATATGCCAAGGTCAGTAAAAAAAGGTCCGTTTGTCTCAGTAAAATTACTAAAAAAAATAAATGAATTAAATAAAAACGGTCAAAAAAGAGTAATTAAAACGTGGTCAAGAGCAACAACAATAATTCCAGACTTTATTGGACACACTATAGCGGTTCATAATGGAAATAAATTTATTCCAGTATATATAACTGAAAATATGGTTGGACATAAATTAGGCGAATTTGCTCCAACTAGAATATTTAGAGGACATCCAGGCACAAAAGCAGAAAAAGCAGCAAAGAAATAGAATAGAATTATAATAATGAAAAACAAGAGGAAATACTAATGGAAGCAAAAGCAATTTGTAGATATATTGGTTCATCGCCTAGAAAAATGAGAGTAGTTGTTGATTTGATTAGAAAAAAAACTGTAGATCAAGCTTTAGAAATATTAAGATATTGTCCAAGACATGCTTCTAAAGATGCTATAAAAGTATTAAGAAGCGCTATTGCAAATTTATATGTAAAACTCGAAAATCAAAATTTAGAGCCTGGGAAAATATTTGTTAAAGAAGTTTATGTTAATCAAGGGCCAACGTTGAAACGAATTATGCCAGCTCCTCAAGGAAGAGCATATAGAATAAGAAAAAGATCAAATCATTTAACAATAGTAGTCGCAACAAACGACGTGTAGGAGGAATCCTTGGGACAAAAAACTAATCCAATCGGGTTTAGAGTAGGAATTATAAGAGGATGGGAATCCAATTGGTTTGAACCAAAATCTTACAGCGAAAAAATTCAAGAAGATGCAAAAATAAGAAAATATTTAAGAACAAGATTATCAAAAGCAGGAATATCAAGAATAGTTATTGATAGGCCATCTGAAAATTTAGAAATAACAATTTATACGTCAAGGCCTGGAGTAGTAATCGGTAAAAGCGGTAAAGATATCACACAAATTGAACAAGAAGTAAGAGATTTAATAAAAAAAGACGTTAAAATACAAATTAACGAAATTAAGAGGCCCGAACTTGACGCATACTTAGTAGCTGAAAATATAGCTCAACAAATATCAGCTAGAGTATCATTTAGGAGAGCTATGAAACAAGCAATAACAAGCGCTATGAGAATGGGAGCTGAAGGGATAAAAGTTATGTGTTCAGGGAGATTAGGCGGAGCTGAAATGGCAAGAACAGAACAATATAAAGAGGGAAGGATCCCATTGCATACAATTAGAGCAGATATCGATTATGCTACAGCAACTGCCCCTACTATTTATGGATCTATTGGGGTAAAAGTATGGATATTTAAAGGAGAAAAATTAGGAAAAAGAATAACCGAATAACAGAATAAGAGAAAACGGAGAAAATATATGTTAATGCCAAATAGAGTAAAGTATAGAAAAGTTCAAAGAGGAAGAAGAAAAGGCAAAGCTTATAAAGGCAGCAAAATAAGTTTTGGAGAGTATGGACTTAAAGCTTTAGAGCCAGCTTGGATTACAAGTAGACAAATAGAAGCTTGTAGAATAGCTTTGGCAAGACAAATGAAGAGAGATGGTAAGATATGGATTAATATTTTTCCAGATAAACCTGTAAGTAAAAAACCGTTAGAAACCAGAATGGGTAAAGGTAAAGGAGCTCCAGAGTTTTGGGTAGCTGTTGTAAAACCTGGAAGAGTAATGTTTGAGGTAGGAGGAGTTTCAAAAGAGATTGCATATAAGGCTTTAAGTTTAGCCGCTACAAAGTTGCCAATAAAGACAAAAATAGTTGCAAGACTAGATTTACAAAATTAATGGAGCGAGGATAAAAATGAAAATGTACGAGATACGTCAAATGACGACTGAAGAAATATTAAAAAGAATTGAAGAAGAAAAAAATAATTTAGTGAAATTAAGATTTTTAAATAAATTAAAACAGCTTACGAATACATCAAGTATAAAAAACACAAAAAAAGCAATAGCAAGAATGTACACAGAATTAAGCTTAAGAAAAAAAGGGGAGTTAAATAAATGAATGAAAATAGTACTAAAAGAAAGATAGTTCGTATAGGAAAAGTTGTAAGCAATAAAATGCAAAAGAGTATAGTTGTAGCAATTGATAGAAAAGTTCAGCATGTGAAATATAAAAAATATTACAATAAAACAACAAAATTAATGGCTCATGATGAAAAGAATGAATGTTCAATAGGAGATATTGTTAAAATTGAGGAAACGAGACCATTAAGTAAGAGAAAAAGATGGAAATTGATTGAAATTATAGAAAAAGCAAAATAATAATGTATAAGCGAATGGAGAAGAGAAATGATACAAGAAGAAACTAATTTAGTAGTTGCAGATAATTCAGGAGCAAAAAAAGTACGTTGCATAAGAGTTTTGGGAGGCTCAAATAGAAGATATGCCACAGTAGGCGATATAATAGTAGTTTCTGTAAAAGCTGCGTTGCCAGGAGGACAAGTTAAAAAAGGAGACGTTGTAAGAGCTGTTATTGTAAGGACGAAAAAAGAGGTTAGAAGAAACGATGGATCATATATAAGATTTGATGAAAACGCAGCTGTAATACTAAATAATCAAAATGAACCACGAGGAACAAGAATATTTGGACCAGTTGCAAGAGAATTAAGAGAAAAGAAATTTATGAAAATAGTATCATTAGCTCCAGAAGTCATTTAATGAATAAAAGAGAGATTAAAAATGAGATTGAAAAAAAATTATACAGTAATTGTAATTAGCGGCGTAGATAAAGGGAAAAAAGGAAAAATACTAAAAGTATTTAAAAAAGAAAATAAAGTTATTGTTGAAGGAGTTAACTTAAGAAAGAAACATCAAAAACCTAATCAAAAAAATCCGCAGGGAGGCATTATTATAAAGGAGCTTCCAATACCAGCCGCAAAAGTAATGTTGGTCGATCCAAAAACTGGAAAGCCAACTAGAATAAGAAAGCAATTAATTCTTGACGAAAAGACTGGTAAAAGAAAAAGAATAAGAATATCAGTTAAAAGCGGAGAAACAATTTTATAAATAAGTTTTAGAGGCACTAAGAGCTATGGCAGAAAAAAAATCTAAAAACGTTCAAAAAGAAGCAGGTAAAAAAACAGAAAAAAACAAAAAAGTTGAAGTAACTAAAGAGAAAGTTATAGAAGAGAGAATAGTACCAAGATTATATGAAAAATATAAAAATGAAATAATACCACAATTGATAAAAACTTTTTCATATAAAAATCCAAATCAAGCTCCTAAGTTAGAAAAAATAGTAATAAACATGGGAGTCGGCGAGGCTGCTCAAGATCCGAAAATTATTGAGGAAGCCGCAAGAGATTTAGAAATGATCGCCGGACAAAAGCCAAGTATAAGAGCAGCAAAAATTGC
>Ga0308407_1000221_pt1 | contig 47351 bp, 44 predicted proteins | sample HotsprSampleMSe2_FD_203476 | JGI IMG/M metagenome (GOLD analysis project Ga0308407, IMG submission 203476) | Hot spring phototrophic mat microbial communities from Mushroom Spring, Yellowstone National Park, Wyoming, United States - 20060911_MSe2 ...
AGTTTTTCATGGCTCTGTTAAACTAGTCAAAATTGTTTAACATACATAAACTAGACCTGTTTAGTAGCAAAATCTGAAGCTCAAAAGAGGGTAAAAGTTTATTTTTTTAGTTTCCGTCATTTCAACAACTTTCGTGGTAGCTGGAGAGCCGAAGTAGGATTTTCTGGAGAGGTATTAAACCCAAACTTTTTGGCTTGATACTCTAGTTTTTTTTAAGAACTGTTTAAGTTACCGTCAGCCTTTTTGGTCTACTTCATCCTCACCTATAAAAGTTAGTTCGTTAATCTTTTCCATTGCGAACCTAAAGACTGGGTCTTTTGCTAAATAATCTTCACTACTTTTGTTTCTCCAATCTTCTAAGCTAAAAAGATAATCTTTGTTGGGATTACTAACTTCAAAATCAGGTTCAATGCCTTCTCCTTCTATTTTTTTTCCTGACTTCGTGAAGTAGTATGCCGTAGTTAACACCAAAGCAGAGTTGTCCGGAAGACTTATTGCAGTTTGTACGCTACCTTTGCCGAAAGTTTTTTCTCCTGCGGCAAAACAATAGCCGTTATCTTTCAGCGCTCCCGCTAAAATCTCTCCAGCAGAGGCAGTGCCTGAGTCAATTAAAATCAAACAAGGTAAATGTCTAATCCCTACACTTTCAGTTGCATAGTATTTTTTTTGCTGATCCTTGTGCCTACTTCGAGTCTCGACTATTAGACCTCTCGGCAAAAAAATGTTAGCAACTTTAATACTTTCCTCTAAAAGCCCACCCGGATTGGATCTAACATCTATTACCAAGCCTCTGTTTTTTTTAAATCGCAAATCCTTGAGGGCAGCCTTGATTTCCGAGCCAACACCTGAAACAAACTTCGAGATTCTTAAATAAATAATTCCATCTCCAAAAACCTTAACAGTAACAGGCCGGATGTGAATAAGCCCCCTAGTAACTGTGAAATGGAGCTCTTGGTCCCTTTGCTCAATCGAACGCAAAATTTTGAGGTTGACCTCGGTTCCCGAAGGCCCACGAATTTTCGAAACTACCTCAGAAATACTCATTCTATGGACTTTCTCACCATTAACCTCTAAAATCCTGTCCCCTGGCTTTAGTCCTGCTTTTAGCGCTGGGGAGTCGTCAAGTACGCTTAAAACCAGATACGAGTTGAACTGATTTTTAAGCTCGATGCCAATGCCAGAGTACTTTCCCTCTATGTCTTCTGAAAAATTTTTAAACTCCTCTGAGTTAAGATAATAGGAGTAAGAGTCTAATCCACTTAAGATCCCCTGAATGGCAGCTTCTAAAGATTTTTTGTCATCTACAGGTTCCACATACTCTTTTTTGATCCTAAGGTAAACTTTTCTTAGATAATCAAAATCAAGTCCTTGGGTTACTAAAACTGGCAAGATCCCAAAAAGAAGAATGCGAAACCAGCTCATTACATCGACGCTATCTTATGATAAAATGTTTCCAAGGTTTTTTGAAGGCTGTGGACAGGTTGTTGAGGTTGGTTCCTTCCGAAACTCATGATCCATTTTGGCTTCATATTTTAACGTTTCTATCAGGAAAACAGCGCCTAACACAAATAACTTACTTGGGAGCCCTGAAAAATCTGCTTGATTTCTTCAAAATTCCTTATGCCGAAATAAAAAGACTGTCTTCCATAACTCCTTTGATGGCTGGAGTTTTCGTTGAAAGCTTGAAAATTGGTGGCAAGGGCCTATGGAGGCCTCAATCTAGCAACACTATTCGCAAAAAAATATCCGCTCTGAGAAAAATATTTAAGGTACTTCAATCAGCGGGACTCATAAAATTAAATCCATTTGTTTCTGAATTGCTTACGGTTCCAAAACCAGACTCACAAGTACGTCCTACGGAGATGATCTCTTTTGAAAAAGTCACGGAGTTTATCGAGAGCGCGCTCGATCGAAGCTCTGCTTCTAAACGCGATGCCTGCATTCTAGCTTTCCTTTTCGGATTAGGGCTGAGAAGAAGCGAGGTGGTAAGAATTACAATACAAGATTTAAAAGTAAGCCCCAACGGCACTAAGTACGTAGTTCTAAGAAAAACAAAAAGCGGAAAAAGCTTCTCTATGCCTTTAAACGATTTGTGTTTAAAGTACCTTGAGCAGTGGCTTCTTGAGCGAAATAAACTGAAGATTAATTCCATGTTTTTGTTCCCTCTTTCAGTGGGACGTAGTAGGAAAAAATTTATGGATCCCAAACCCGTCTCTGTATTCTTGGTTTACAGATTATTTAAAAAAGCTGTTGTTAAATTGGGCCTCCCCTTAAATTTGAGTCCTCACTCGGCTAGGGCTACTGCCATAACTAAGCTGCTATCTGATGGGTTTGATTTGAAAGAAGTGCAGACTTTTAGTCGACACTCCTCGATAGCAATGGTGGCACAGTACGATAAAAGAAGATTTGAAATTGAAAATAATCCCGCTTTAAGACTCAAGTTCGACAAAACTTCTTGAAAAATCCAAGAAACGAGTATAATTTTAAAAACTGAATTTAGATCATCATGCTCCGTTCGTGGATTTTTTTTTGCCTTTGCTCGTTGTTTGTAACTAGCTGCGCAAAACAAAATTTTAGATCCCCGAAGCTTCACAAAGACAAGGGGTTGGAGCAGAGTCAAACTTTAGTTCATACAGTTAAATACCCAGGGGAGACTTTAGCTCTCATAGCAGAGTGGTACACGGGATCTATGGCAAACTGGAGGGAGATTGCTAAATTTAATCCGGGTTTAAACCCTAATTTGATCAGGTTAGGCGATCAAATAAAAATTCCATCTCATTTAGTTAAAAGAACCGATCCTCTTCCAAAACCTAGATCTCAGAGGGTAGAGTCAAAGCAGCCGTCATTACAGCCAGAGCAAAGTAAAGAATCTCAATCACCTTTACCAAAGCAAACTGAGCAATTGAAAAAAGTGGAGGAATCAAAAATAAAATCGCCAACCTCGAGAGAACGCGACAACAGAGAGCTAAATAACAACCAGACAAGTAAGGCCATTTCGGCAGATAATCAGCTTAAAACTGAAACTCTAGACCCAAAAAATCAGCCTGAAGAAAAAGACAGCAGGGAAAGAATCAGGAAAGAGCTCTTAAAAGAACTTCTAGAGTAAATAACATTTAAAAAAATTCATAACAAAGATGCCACCTCACTTGTTGGCTAATCTTTCAACCAAACTAATTTGAACTAGTTTAATAAGAGTAGTGAGAAGTTTTTATGAAACGCTTCAATAGACAGGGTTAATTAGTTTTAGTTAGTGTAAGAACTTTCTCATCATTTAAGAAGATTTTAGCTTCAGTTTCAGTTATTAGTATTTTGCAGGGCATAACAAACCGAGCTAACCTTTTAGGGTCCTTCTCTAAAACCCTACACTCACCCTTAGCAGAGAGATGTTTGTCATTAACTTCAACAAGACCTGAATACCTTAGAGATTCAATCCATGCTAAGTTATCAATGCTGGAATTTGAAAGTGTCGGAGAATCAACAGCCTGCGCCTCTTTGTAATGCAATTCGATAAAGGCAAGTGTTTCACTCACCTTTTTGACGGAAACCGTCATAGCGCCTTTTGCAGAGTTAAAAACTTCAGTTTTTATTGAGTCCGTTGAAGCTACAATAGGCGACTTTTTAACCGAGTCTAAAATTACTTCTTTTTTTTGTGCTTGCTCGGGAGTATTTCGGTTTGTAAAGGAAAAGCTTGTTGTTGACGGATCCAATAGCAAAGAATCAGCTTTTTCTCGTTGAAAAAGGTAGAGATTTAGACCCGACAAAAATATGGTTACTACAAGCAAACCAAGTACCTTAAAATCTATCTTTCGTTCAAAACTGTCAAAAAATTTAGGTCTCTGATGGGTCAAATGAGCACAATGGTAAATAACTTTTTGACTCGGTTCATCAGACCCTGTTAAGCACTTTTCCTCATTGCGATCAACTGGCACTGGGTTTGAGTCTGAGCTAGGACTGTTTTCTGAAGCTGCTTCAGTCGAACATTCAGATAGCCTTTTATTTTGAGGGATTATTTGGTGTGTATCACTATTATCACTACTTATTGAGATCTCAGAAGTTAGCTCGTCGTAAATACAGAGACCAGTATCTTTATCAGGATTTTCAGAGAGAAAATCCGTATTTCCTACTTCGCTGATTAATTTTAAATCGTTATGCCTTAAGCTATTTTCTAACGTATCAATCAAGCCTTCTGCCTGAACGCAAGTCTCCGGTTGATTGCAATCGGCTTTAGGATGGAGATCCCTAAATTGAAACTCTAAATTCTTGGATTCAAGTATCTCTGGTTCATCGTATTCATTACTAGCAGTTTGTGTCCTGTAACCTCTCTCAGAAATTTTGATAAATCCGGAGTCTTCTAACTCAAGGGAATTATCAATCAAAGCAACCTCTGACTTACACTCTTGCCAATCTGCGAAACAAGGAGGATCGTTAATAGCTTTTACATCCTGCAGATCCAGCTTAAAACCCTCAATTGAACTTTGAAGATGATTTGGTTGAGGTTCGCCCGACTCTTTTGAAGCGGAGTTTAAAAAATGTGCTGTAAAGTCGTTTTCATTATTTATTTCATAACCAGTTAACTCTTCGACGCCGTCTTGGAAAGTAAAACCTTGGATTTCTATTTTTTCGCTAACGATGATTTCGTCTTCGTTAGTAGTACTACTTTCTGAGTTTGATTTGGAACGAGAGGAATTCAGTCTGTCTTTCTCCAAAGAGTTATCATTTTCTAGCGCCTCAAGTTCCCTTAAGACTTCGTCCAAAGAGTCAAAATCCTGCAGCTCTATCACAGGGTTTTCCTCACAAACATCGTCATCGTCAAAAACGACCTCAAAATCTTCTACATCTTTTAAAACCCTTTTAATCAAATGAGCTTTGACGCCCAACTTATTCAGAAGCTCAAGATAATCGTTTGCCACCTCTTCGCTATCTGTTGTTAGAATAGCAGTAGGGAGCATAGAAAGAAGCTGAGAAACCTCGGAAGGATTGAAATTTAGCTGAGTTAACAAGAAACTTTTTAAGGCAGGGGCAACATTTTCGGGGTAGCTCTCAAGTATAATCTCGAAAACAAAAGACACCGCTAAAAATACTTCTAATTCCTAATCGGATAATTTCGTGATTTTTTAAATTTAAAACTTATTTGTTTCAGAATCCGCAAGATCAAACCTTTTTTGAAACTCTAGCACAACCCTTTTGCCATACTCTACGGCGTAATTTGTGCCTCGATCTTCAGGATAAATTTGCGCCATAGTGCAAATAAAAATGTTACTATCAGGAACATGAAATGGTGGTATTTTTTCCGGGTAATTTATCTCTACAATAGGCTGAGCATAGTCTGCTCTCCAATCAAAATATTTAACTACCCAGTCAACTGAGAAGCTTGGAAAAATTCTTTTAATAAAGGGCACAGCAAACTCAAAATACTCAGTTGTCGGCATCTCAAACAGGGGATCATCTTTTTCTAGATACTTACTTAAATAGGCGAGGTGATAATTTGAGTAATTTTCGGGCGGATCTAGATTAGTATGCTCGATAATTCCCACGAACGGAAAGGTGGGATCTGCAACATTTAGCCAATAAGTAGAGGAAAGACTTCTCTTTAGAACCAGGATTAAACACCGATTTGCTAGGAAGCTTATTGACCACTGGTGCGTCTCTTCAAACTCTTCTTTAAGAAGATTTTTAATAATTGGCAACGGAGGAGTTAAAAAAATAACATCAAAGTCCCTAAAAGTTCTGTTTTTTGTTTCAACCTCTACAGCAATTCTGCTCTTAAACTTCAAACGGATTACCTCTTCGTTGAAATAGAACTTAACATCATTTTGTTCAAGGTAATCTTTAAAATCCATGCAAAATCCATGGAATCCTCCTCGGTAGTAAAAAAGGTATTCCCTTTGAAGTTTATCCCTCGAACTTCCTCTCAGCTTCAGCTTATTCCATAGCCAAACCGCTGCAATTTTATCAAAGTATTTCCCAAATTTTCCTTTAAGAAGCGGAATCCAAACTTTTTCTGCTACCTCCGTTCCTGCAATTTTTCTTATCCAATCTACCGCTGTTATTGACTCTAGGTGCTCGAATGATTTCACTCTTCTCACTGCCAGCGCTAAAAAGCCAAGCCGTAAACGACCTAAAAAACTTAAAGGGGAGAAAGTTAACAAATCAATAGGATTGGCAAGTCTAAATATAGAGTTTGCATAAAAAAAACCTGTGTTCGAGTTAACTTTAACTAATTTGTCCTCTCGCTTTAGCTCATGAATAAGCTGTAGTATTGCAAAATCGTTTGAAAACCAGTGATGATAAAATCTTTCCACAAAAATCCCTTGCTCCACCTCAAAACCCGAAGCTAGACCTCCCGGGAAAGATTCTTTTTCAAGAACGCAAACTTTATGCCCCAGTTTATTAAGAAAATAAGCAATAGCTAGGCCTGATACTCCAGCGCCGACAACTAAACAATTCATTACTTGATAAAAGTCGGGTTTCCGAAATGACCTATTGACTCTTTTACAATAAAAAGAGGTCTTTGCTGAGTTTGCTCATAAATTCTCCCAATATATTCCCCCAAGATACCTAAAGCTAATAATTGAACCCCTCCTAAAAACAATATTGAAGCCATTAAGCTGGTGTAACCAGGAAAGTTAATTCCGAATAGGAACAAGATGATAACAACGATAATGTAGACAAAACTTAGCCCTGCGATCAAAAAACCCAAAACAGAAGCTACTCTCAATGGCCACTTCGAGAATGAAACAATAGCATCTAGCGCAAAAGCCAACGATTTTATGAATGGGTACTTTGTTGAACCTGCAGCTCGAGGCGGCCTATCGTAATACATAGGTAGTTGGGAAAATCCTATCCAAGCAAACATACCTCGAACAAATCTGTGCCTCTCGGGCAAATTTAGAAATGCATCTAAAGCTCTTCTTGAAATAACTCGAAAATCACCAGTATCCTCCGGAATGGCTAGACCACTAATTTTCTTGACGAATCTATAAAACAAGTACGCAAAAAGCCTTTTAAGAAAAGGCTCACCTAAACGCTTTCTTCTTTTCCCATAAACAATATCAACTCCCTCGCTTTGAAGCTTATCTATCATAGCAGGGATAAGCTCAGGTGGATCCTGCAAATCTGCATCTAAAACAGCAACAATTTCTCCAGAAGCGTTAAATAATCCGCAAGTTAGCGCATATTGATGCCCGAAATTTCTAGATAGACGTAAGCCTTTAAATCGGGAATCTTCTTGGTTTGTCTTTTTTATAATTTGCCATGTTTTGTCTTTACTGCCATCATCAACAAAAATGACTTCGCTTGAAAAAGAAAATGACCGAAGTATTTCTTTAAGTCTAGTAATGGTAACAGGAAGAACTTCTTCTTCGTTGAAGCAAGGGATGACTACAGATAAGAAAACCTCTTCTTTCAACCTTGTTAATTGAATTTTACTTGAATTTTCTCTTTCCTAACAATCAATAAAAATCCTAGCCGGGAGGCCAATTAAATTGTCTGCCACCGAGGAGGTGAAAGTGAAGATGGAAAACTTCTTGGCCTCCCGCTTTGTCAACATTTAAAACTATTCTGTAACCCTCCAAATTATTATTTTGAGCCACTAACTTAGCTACTGTTAAGCAATGACCCAAAAGAAGTTCGTCTTCACTCGTAATATCTTTTAAAGTTGGAATTTCCTTTTTAGGAACAATCAAAATGTGCACGGGTGCCCTCGGGTTAATGTCTTTGAAAGCAATAACTGACTCGTCTTCATACACAATATCCGCAGGCAGTTCTTTGTCTATAATCCTTTTGAAAACAGTGGACATTTGACTAAGAGTTTAAACTATAAAAAACTAAATTCAAATAAAACGCAAAGCTGGTCCACAGTAAAAGCGGAACGAGCGCAAAAAGAACTTTCCTACCAAATATTATTAAGCCAATCTGCGTCAAAACGCTTGTGATTAAAACTATCAAGCCTAGCACAATCAACGACCACCCTAATAGTTTGAAGCTAAAAAAAACAATACTCCAAGAACACAGAAGAAAAATTAAAATTAAGTACAACATGAGGGCGATTTTTGCTGGTGGAGAGCTCCTTTTTTGCCAAAAACAAAACCCAGTGAACCCTAGCAACGAAAAAAGAAGACTCCAGATTATAGGAATTACCCAGTTGGGCGGGGTCAGCGCAGGTTTTTTCAATGAGCTGTACCAAGATTCATCAAAATAATTAAAAAAACTTGGCAAAAAAGCCAAAAAAATGAATGCCAACAATACCAGCAAGTCGCTGATGGAATAATTATTTTTAAACACCCCTCTGTTCATTTTTATCACTGATTCAATCCGATAAAAAGCTTATAATACACTGCGATGGAAGACTGTGTCCTATTCAAGCAAGAAGGAAAGTTTTTTCGCATTCTTTTGAATAGGCCCGAAAAGCTAAACAGTCTTAGTCCCGACGTATTTAGATCACTCATAGAGGCAATCGAAATTGCAGCAAAATCAGACTCTCGATTCGTATTGATTGAGTCCACGAGCTCGAAAGCTTTTGCTGCAGGGGCAGATATCAGTTACCTGAGCTCCGTTAAGCACTTAGCGTTAAATGATTTCATTAATCTGGGCAAACTAACTTTCAAGTCGCTTCAAAGACTACCCCAAATATCATTTTCCGTTGTAAACGGTTATTGTTTGGGAGGGGGACTGGAGCTTGCTCTATCCACAGACTTCATAATTGCTACCAAAAGTGCTAAATTTGGACTACCTGAAACTACCTTAGGATTAATTCCGGGCTTTTCTGGCTTCTTTAACGGCATTAAAAGATTAGGCTATCAGAATCTAAAAAAACTTATCCTCTCAGGCAAAATTTTTGAGCTGGAAGCCGCAAAACAACTGGGTTTAGTCGACTTTGAGGTAGAAAACAGTGATTTCGACACAGTAAAGGCTTTAGTAATCTCAGAGTTTGGAAACGTTTCTCCGAAAGCTACAAGTCAAGCAAAACAGCTTTTTAACACTTGTCTTGCTGCTTGGCATGAGTATTGGGATGCAGAAGAAAGCCTACGATTTCGCTCGATCTTTGAATCAGAGGAAGCTTTAGAAGGTTTAACAGCATTCCTTGAAAGACGCAAAGCCAAATTCGTGCTAGAGGAATGTTAAGCTCTTTAAAGCTACCGCTGCCAAAGCTAGCCTCAGAAGAGGAGTTAATTTTTGAATTAAGTCTTAAATTTGGCGAAAAACTTGAAACTTTTGCAAACCAAATTGATCGGGAAGAGGAGATACCCGAGACAATTTTCAAAGAGCTCTCTGCTGGTGGTTTCTGGGGCTTGGGTTATCGTGAAGGTAGTTACGTTAGTGATCTAGCGCTCGGTCTTGCGATTTTGAGTGTGGCTTACCACTGTGCCTCTACAAGCATAGTTTTAAGCGTGCATAACACTCTTGTTGGAAAACTTTTAGAGCTTTTTGCGACTGAAGACCAAAAGAAAATGTGGTGTTCGAAATTAGCATCAGGCGATTGGATAGGATGTTTTGCTTTATCTGAAGCAGAAGCAGGAAGCGATATTAGAAACATTTCAACATCTTACGAGTTGACTAATGAAGGATTTGTTTTAAATGGAAGCAAAGCCTGGGTTACAAACGCTGCGTATGCAAAGTTCGCTATATGTTTTGCAAGACACGACAAAGGAGTGTCAGCTTTTGGTGTGGAACTAGACAACCCTGGTGTTACTGTTCTTACTCCGGAAAAAAAACTAGGAATAAGGGGAGCTAAAACAAATTCAATAATTTTGGACCATGTCAAGGTCCCTTCTTCCAGCCTAATTGCTCAAGAAGGCCAAGGATTTAAGATAGCCCTAGAAACATTAAATTACGGGCGTTTAGGAGTTGCTTGTCAAAGTTTGGGTATAGGATGGAGAGCTTTTGCTGAAGCCTTAAAGTATTCAAGCATGCGTAAAACCTTTTCAGCACGTCTAATTGAGCATCAAATCATTCAGGGTTATTTATCAAGAATGAGAACATTATTAGATCACGCTACTTGTTTTACTTTTCATGTTTTAAGCTCGCAGAGCTTTTCTCCGCGCGAATGCTCTGAGGCAAAACTTTATTCAACAGAAGCTGCTTCCGTAGTGGTTGATTTAGCGCTTCAGATTTTTGGGGGTAATGGCTACATTAACGATTTCATCATTGAGAGACTCTATAGAGACGTACGAGTTACAAGGATCTATGAAGGAACCACAGAAATTCAGCTTTTTACGATCTCTAAATTTCTTGAAAAAGAGTTTCTATGAGCCAAAAAGTTAAAAACTGGTTTGACAGTTTGGAGGGTGTCGAGCGATTTCGAGAAAGTTTAAGTTTTAATAAAGTAGACATAGTTTACACACCTGAGCACTTAAAAGAGGTTAATTTTGACTTTGACATTGACCTAGGGTATCCAGGAGAGTTTCCTTTTACCCGAGGGATCCACAAAACTATGTATAGGCAAAAGCTGTGGACTATGCGTCAGTTTGCTGGTTTCGGATCACCAGAGGAAACAAACTCGCGATTCAAGTATCTGCTCAAGCTTGGCCAGACAGGACTATCGGTAGCCTTCGATATGCCAACTCTTATGGGTTTCGATGCTGACAGTGAGATGGCCCAAGGGGAGGTAGGAAGGGAAGGGGTAAATGTTTCCAGCTTGTTGGACATGGAAGCACTGTTCGAAGGTATCAACTTGGAGTCAGTAACAACTTCTATGACTGTTAACGCTACGGCACCTATAATCTTTGCGTTCTTTGTAGCGACCGCAAAAAAACGCGGTCTTGACCTTTTTAAGATCTCGGGAACAATTCAAAACGACATGCTAAAAGAGTTTATAGCTCAAAAGGAGTGGATAGTACCTCCCGAGCCCAGTGTTAGGCTAGCTTGTGACGTCATAGAGTACTCTGTTAAGCATTTACCAAAGTTTAATCCAATCAGCATCTCCGGCTATCATATCAGAGAGGCCGGGGCAACTGCTTTTGAGGAGTTAAATTTCACCCTTTGCGATGGAGTAGAATACGTTGAGCAACTTCTGAGACGAGGTTTAAAAATTGATGACTTTGCGCCTCGCTTGAGTTTCTTTTTTGATGTTCACAACGATTTTTTTGAAGAAATCTCTAAATTAAGAGCTGCAAGGAAAATTTGGGCAAAACTTATGAGGGATCATTTCAAAGCTGAAAACCCAAGAAGTTGGCTGCTTAGGATGCATGCGCAAACTGCGGGAGTTAGTCTTACAGCTCAGCAACCTCATAATAACATAGTCAGAGTTGCCATTCAGGCCTTAGCTGCAGTCTTAGGCGGAGTTCAAAGCTTACACACAAACAGCATGGATGAAACTTTGTGCTTACCCACCGAGCATGCCGTAAAGCTTGCGCTGCGAACTCAACAAATAATTGCAGAAGAAACTCACGTAACAGATACTATTGACCCCTTGGGTGGTAGTTATTATGTTGAGTATTTAACGAAAAATTTTGAAAGAGAGTTTTTTAACTTCTTCCATCAAGTTTCCCAAATAGGCGGAATGCTTCGAGCTGTTGAAAAAGGCTTGCCACAAAGGTTAATAGCTGAGAGCAGTTTTAGATTTCAGAAGAAAGTTGACGGCAAGGAAGAAAAAATTGTAGGCGTGAATTGCTTTGTAGATGAGAAGGAAGAGAAGATTGATATTCACAGGGTGAACCCTGCGGTTGAAGAGCTACAGAAAGAAAGGCTGAAAAAGCTAAAGCTTGAAAGATCAAATAGAGAGGTTTCCAAAAAAATTGACAGCGTCAAACAAACTCTTTCTAGGGGTGAAAATTGCATTCCTGCCTTGATAGAAGCTGCTCTAGTTGGGTGTACCTTAGGAGAGCTCTCAAAAGCATTTCAAGACATTTTTGGATCATTCAGAGAACGGGGCATTTTTTGAGAATTTTGAAGGCTCTCCCAAAACATTGTTTTCTTTTCTTGCCCCCTTCGCCTGCCAGCAAATATCAACTTATTAGCTAGTGTGGCTTTCCGTAGTGAAACTTAAAATCCTATTTTTTTAAAAACTTAAGTGTTATATTTGAGACAAACGCTATGAAATTTTGGTATTTAGTCTTGGGGGGTGTTCTCATCCTAGCGGTAGTATATCTACTGATACCAAACAGCATATTTGATGCCGGACAAAAGGGCAAGCTTGTAAGAGAAGACAACATTTCACTTAAAGAGGCGGGAGACAAAATCATAGGAGATCTTATTCAGCCTCAGCAACCAGCTACAAAAATCTACAAAAGTGCTGAAGAGGCTTTTAACGCAGTTAAGGAAGCAGCAAAAAAATATGACATCGAGGTTTTAGAGAGATTTTCACTGTTAGAAAGTTGTGCCTGGTGCGAAGAATTTTATGAAATGGTGCGCAAAGAGCTTGTAAAAGAAAATTTATCTGAAGAAGAAAAGGCTTACCTGTGCGAACTCCTGACATCATCAGGAAATCCTTTGGACATTGATTACCTTATCGAACTTTATGAAAGTTCTACTTCAGACTCTGACAAAGAAATTTTTTTGAGGTCGTTAGAAATGACGGTTGCAAATGACAAAGTGCTAGATAAGCTTTTTGAAAAATACAATGAAAAAAAGGACAATCCGGCTTTAAGAGATTCTATCGTTGCAGCATTAACTGTTCAGGGATCTTCAAAGGCAATTGAGTACCTTTACTCGATAGCTGAAGCCCAAGATAATCCTCTAAGCGATGCTGAAAAAGCTTTAGGCCTCTCTGAAGCAATACCCTCTGATGAAGCTTTAGGTTTCCTGGAAGACAAACTTCAAAAAGGTGATGGCAAATTGGACTTTGTTATCTCAGCAGCAATTCTGAATAACGGTTTGCAAGGATTAAAACTCTTTATGGATTTGCTGCAAAGCCCTGTGGCGCAAAGGCTATCGAACCACTTTGAAAAACTCGTTGACCATGTTCCTTACGATGAAGAGATTAAGAGTTATTTAAACTATGTGAAGGAAAAAGGCTCCGATTCTCAAAAAGTTTTTGCAAATAAAGTGCTAAGCGCCTTTGAAATTATTCAAGCTGAATTAGAGAAAGAGGAACCAGCAGATGAAGAGTTTCCAGAAGAAGAGTTAGATGCAACCCAAGAGTAAATGTGACTCAAAATTAAAACTGTTTTACTTTTAAGTTTTATCTCAAGTTTTAACTCAAAGCTTTAAACAACACCGAAATTAAAATGTGAAAAGATACACTTGAAAATCCTAAAATCTGTTTTTCTTAGAACTGTTGAGCAATATTAGTTAATTTGGTTTTCTTTCAGAGAAATTTTCTTGGTGTAACTTCTAAAGCTGATTTAGGAAAACCGGTTATTTTGCAAATTGTAGTAATATGATCGTGAGGGTTAGCAAACTATGCGAAGAATTTGCATTAGCTAGCTTATGGTAGCGGATAATAACGGAAATTATTGATTGGATTATTTGCCATGTTTTAGTTTCAATTACTGCTTTTTTTCTTTTTGTTTTTAAACTTGAACTTTACTGTAAGTTTTAACAAGGCAGATTTGGGCTCAACATTTGCTGCAATTATCTTGTTTTAATTTATGTTTTTATAGCATCGATTACCGGCTACTAAGCTACCTTAGAAATTTCATATTGGCAAGCAACTATATGAAAGAAAACAACTGAAGTTAAGGGATGTGATGAATAAGGTTATGAGATTTTCTTACTAAGAGAAATAGCAAGAGCGATCTTTAAAATTGTCTTTCTAAATTTTTTCTTAAGCTACACTTTCGCTTTTTTAGCAAAAGAAAACCTGCTTTAAACGATATCATAGCAAAAACACTGATAGCAAAAGCTTCTTGAATCAAAGGTGCAAAAAGCTTTTAAGACTTTATTTTGGGTACAGGCATCTCTTTAATTTCCCCAAGACTGCTGTACTGGGAACGACCCAATCTGCATAACGGTTTTAGTTTTCGCGGATTTATTATCAAATCCCCCTCAAACAAACTTTTATCAATATGAACTGCCAGAATATTTCCAAATACAACCCAACATGAGCCAGGACCCTCTCCAAAATGAGCTTCTTGTAGATATTTACACTCAAAATTAATGTGACAATCAGAAACAAGAGGTGCGTTTATCAACTTGCTTTGAAAGGTATCAATATTTAAAGCGTCTATTTCGCTAGTACCATAAGGATAATCAGCTGCTGATGACACCACTAACTCCATTTGCTCAAACCTAGGAAGATTTACCCCAAATTCTAAACTCTCTTTAATATTCCTATATGTATCCTTGAAACCTTTGGTCTCTGAGTAATTAAAGCTAATCATTAGAACTGAAGGCTTGGTGGAAACTAAGTTAAAGTAGCTAAAAGGGGCCAAATTAGTTGAGCCTTGCGCTGATCTGGTGGATACCCACGCTATAGGACGGGGAATAACTAGCTGAATAAGGAGCTTATAAGAGCTTGAAACGTCTAATTCTTCTAAAGTGATAAACTCTTTGGTCATTCCAAATATCAACTTCTGAAAGATTTTAAAAACTCTAAACACTCTTGAGGGTGACTTTCAATGTCACCCACATCAAACCTGTTAAGTATTCGACCAGATTTATCCAGTATAAAGGTTGTTCTCACTATACCATAGTACTCTTTGCCCATAAATTTTTTCTTTCTGTAAACGTTAAACATTTTTGATACCTCAAAATTTTCATCCGCTAGTAATTCAACACAAGCGTCTAACTTTTTTAAAAAATTTTTCTTACTCTTGGGTGAAAGTCCAGAAATCCCATACACGGCGCAATTTAGTTGCCTAAACTGGTTTTGTAATTTGCTAAAATTTTTGGTCTCTAGAGAGCAGCCCGGTGTATTATCTTTTGGGTAAAAGAAAAGCAAAGTGAACTCGTGGTTTGGGTCAGGAATGAGGCATTCTTTTTCATCTTGATTAAGCAGTTTAAAAGGCTTTACTGTGTTCATCCTAATTCTCAAGAATATAACTTTTAGTGTCGGAACTAGCAAACATTTTAAAACTGGCAAGAACTACTATTCAGCTTGCAAAAAAAGCTGCCCTACTGGGAGAGGTTCCAGTAGGGGCGATTGTTGTTAAGGATAATAAAATTGTTGCACAAGGATATCAAAAAATTGAACAAAAGACTTGCCAGGTTTTTCACGCAGAGGTTGAGGCAATTTTAAAAGCCTCTAAAAAAATCAAAAATTGGAGATTAAACGGGTACAGTCTCATAACTACGTTAAGACCTTGCCCTATGTGCGCTTATTTGTGTAAACTCTGCCGAATAAACACCGTTTACTACTTTTTAGATAATCCTCTAACAAAGACTTTTGGCACCTTTGGTCTCAAGATTCAAAAGCTTCCTGATCTATACAACTATGAGAAAATTTTAAAAGATTTTTTTAAGGAAGTTCGAATTAAGAAACCAACACTTCTTTAACCTTTAGCGTTCCGAGTAAATTAGTGTCAGAGAAGCCTATAATCACTGAACAACCCTCACTTTGACTGTAGAGGTTGAAAAAATCCTTCATATCTATCTGAGAAAAATTAAAAATAGCATCGCGGTTTTTTTGTCTGAAATCTAGATCGTAAGAATACAACACCTCATGCTTAACTCGCATAAGATTCTCAAAAGGAGTAATCGGTTTATCAAGCTCACCCAAAGCTGACAATTTTGCCCTTTCAATGTCATCACTTTTCAGCCAACTTTGGAAATAGTCATAAGAAAGGTTCTTAAAGGCTACTAGGCTAACATCAGGCTTTGGATCATCCCAGGACACAAGGCTAACTGTATCAAAAGTGGGACCAAAAAACATTGAGCTTCCATAGGCACCTCCTTTAACTCTAACTTCGTTCCACAGATAGCTCTCAGAAACAATTTTTTGAATGGGAGCGAATCCCCAGATTGTATTAGGGAGTTTTAAAGCTACAGCTGCACTTGCAACTTGAATATCAACTGGAATCAAGATAGTTAACTCTTCCCGCTGAGGAGTGGGAGCAGCTAACAAAGAATCAGATAATTGCTCAGACGGTAACTCAAAATCAGAGTGCAAGGCTTTGTCATGCTCAACGAAAAGGAGAGGTTTCGTCTTTACTAAGCTTTTAAGTAAAGTTTGAAGATTATCGCATAAAGTCTCATCGCACTTAATTGAGAAAATTTTCTCTAAATGTCTTACACCCGAACAAAAGTCCTCTAAGATACTTACTGGATTGATGAAAGAACAAGCGTACTTTCTTGCAAATCTAGCGGGAGATGATCGCAAATTTTCAAGAAGAAGGTTTTTATACTCTAAGGCCAAAGCAAAAACTTCTTTTTTGGATTTGAAGAAATCTATTTCAGTAAGCATATGCGATATCAACCAGAGCGCCCGGGGTAAGTCTTCGCCAAGACAAGTAAAATCAATGGAGTAAAAAGCTTTCAAATCCTCGGTCCTAAAATCTTGCCCTAAGGACAAGCCAAATGACAGAGATGAGAGTAAGCTATTGATCTCTAATAATAACTCCTCGGGTTTAAACCTCTTAGTGCCAATATGCTGTATTGCAAAGTTTAAAAAGCCGAGTAGTGACATTTGATTCTCATCTAAACTGGGCAACCGATAGCAGACAGAGCCATAACAAAGACCATTTGTAGGATACTCCACCAATATTTGATTGTGGTAAGCAGTCTCCTCAACAGAATATGATAAGAGCTTAGCTGTCGGGCTAAAGGCAGAAATATCAAGACGAGGGATTAGTTGGATATCGACATCTGTTCTCTCCTGATACTCTTTAGCCTTCTGTGAAATTCGCAGAAGCTCTTCCTGGGAAAATATCTGGTAAAGCTCTAATTTTTTTTCTCGTTCTTTTTGAGCAAAAATCTCGAAAAAACTCTTGTCCGGCTCAAGAGTTAAACATGATTGCGCCTTTGACTCAAGTATAAGACATCTAATTTGATTACTTGTTTCTAAACTGTTTTGCGACTCGAGAAACTCTTGTAACGAGTCAAAAAAGCTGTCCACTTTAATGCCAAAAGCTGATAAATATGCCATTTTAATAATAGTGTTCACTGCCCTGTCAGGGTTGTTGAGAAATTTCTCAATGAAAGAGGTTTTAAAGTTTTTAAAAAATGGATCAACCTCGGTTTTCTTGAGGTCTTCAGAGACAACTTGGTTAATTATTTCCTGCAGATTTGTTCTGACGGAGTTTACATCTTGAAGCACATTTTGCAATCCAACACAAAACATGTGTCCCTGACCAATTTCAATTGATCCAATTTTTAAAACTTTTTCTGCGAGTTTGGCATCTGTCAGTCTTTTGTGCAACTTGGAAGACGGATGAGCAATTAGAAGTGATGATAATAGATCAAAGAAGAAGGGATTTACATCCTCTCCAATGAAAAAATTTTGGCAAATCCATTCTTTATCGGTATGCGAGGCTTTTTGATACTTTTTTGTTAAATCTCTAGGATTGGGGAAGAGGTCTGGGGAGTCGGTGAATTTAGCGCCGCTTCGATTAGTTAAGCTGATTAGTTCTATTAACTTCTTTTCCAAGTTAGACTGATTTAAATTTCCATAAGCAAAAAAACGCAAATTATTTAAATTATAGAATTTTGCATGAAAACTTTTTAATTTATCGTAAGTGAGATCAAGTATTTCTACAGGGTTGCCGCCAGAATCGAAAATCCAATGGCTGCCTGCGAACAGAGATTCAAAAATTCCCCTGAAAAGAATTGTGTTTGGCTCACTATAGTAACCCTTCATTTCATTGTAAACAACGCCTTGCAAAACCGGTGTGCCATTTAACTTTAAATGCCAACCTTGGGTGCAAAATGTTTCCTCTTGAAGAAGAGGATTGAACACGCTATCCCAGTAAACATCCAAAAGATTGAAAAAATCTTGTTCTTTAAAACTTGCAGCAGGGTATAAAGTGAAATTATGAAATGTCATAGCATTTAAAAAAGTTTGAACTGAGCTACGAAGTAAGGCTGAAAAGGGATCTTTCAGAGGGTATTTTTTTGAGCCGCATAATACACAATGCTCCAGAATATGGGGAGCTCCAGAAGAATCTGAGGGAAGGCTTACAAAACACAATCCAAAAGCGAGGTTATCGCACTTAGGGTCCACTACAAAATAGAACTCTGAGTCTAATCCTTCAATTCGAAGCTGCTTAAGTTTTATTTCGTTAAGGAAAGACTTTTCTGCTATCAAATCAAACCTCATAGTCAAAAAATCTATCACAGATGCGCCTGTTTTTCATACTTAAACGCTTTCGGCACTCTGAGCTCAAAAATTGTATGTTCTGGGCCAGAGTGCATTAATTTTAACGAACCCCCGATGGCGTTCAATGAGACTCTTGATAGATAAAGTCCCAAACCTGTCCCGTCAGGCTTTGTAGTGAAGTATGGTTCGAAAATTTGATTTTGCAAATGCGGATCAATTTGGGGACCTTGGTTTGACACTCGGATTATGATATCAAGCTCAGACTCGGAAATTTTAATTTCAACTGTGGAATTTTCCCAAGCGTAATACATCGCGTTCTCAATCACGTTTTTTAGGGCTATCGATAAAAGCAAAATGTCCGACCTAATTTGTAGGTCGCTCGCGTCACTTGTGCAGATTATGTTAAGTTTTTTCTCGAACTGGGGCAAATTATTTACCACCTCAAAAACTAAATCCAGAAGATTGAACTCGGAAAGTTGGACGTTTGTAACTTTTAGAGGCCCAGAGATCTGCTTGATAAATCTTTTGAGTTGAATAATCTTATCTTTTAAAGCTTGTATTTTTGGTTTGACTTCTTCACTTGCCTCTCGAATGAGATCTTGGAGAGTGGATTCTATAGGCGTCAAGGGATTAAAAACTTCATGGGAAAGCTTGGCCACCACATCTTTTAATACTAAGTACCGTTCTGCTTCAATCAAGTCTGTTATGTCTTTTAAACTAATAATTGCGCGAGCTTTTTTGTCAGCGTTGGTAATGGTTACAAAAACCGAGTAAAGAGCATCTTCAACTTGAACTCTTTTAGAAAAAGTAAAAGGAGTGGATAATTGTTGCGCCTTGATTTCTGAAACATACTGATCAATTAAACTGAAGAAAAAAACTCTCCCTAATTTGCCTTCTAAAACCTTGAACTCTGTGTTAGCCAGCAAAATTTCATTGCCTTCTGTTAAAGCAGTAGCTACACCTATATTCTCGAGCGTCGCCTTGAGTTCTAGATTTTTCTTTTCGAGCTCTGAGATTGCAGAGCCAAAGGCTGAAACCATCCCGTTAAATTTTCTTTTTATCAATGAAAACTCGGGGGAATCTTTCGTCAATAACTTTACAGTTAAATCTCCTTTACTTACTTTCTCTATGCCGTAAATTAACTCGTTTAGAAAAAAAGAAAGACTTTTCCCAAAAAAAATTCCCAACCAAATCCCGCTAAATAAGGCTAAAATGCCTAAAGCCGCTAAACCTAAGCGCATTTCTCGCTTAAGTTCTGATTTTTTGTCTACAAAAAAACTTAGCAAAGCTATCTCCTCTTGGAGAGTATTTAAGGGAGGTGATCTTTTCTTAACAATTAAGCTTAAATTTTTATGCCTTAAAGTCACATATTGATAATCTCCTTGGAATACCTGAGAAGTTGTACCACCTTGGATAAGAATTTCAGGTACACCTTTACAATAAGATGTCAAGTTAAGTTGGTAAACAGTTTTGTAAACTATGCAATATTTGTTTAATAATTTTTTCAAATTACCCAATCGATAAAAATTTTTATAATTTCGAGCTAAATCTCGAAAATCTCTCCTAGTTTTGGATATTGCACTGTTATATTGATCAACCAGATTAGCCAATTTCTGCCGATTCCCTAGAAAGCTTGTAAACTTGGACAGAGCTCTGTCGAAGGGATAAATAACAATTAAAACGGCAAAAAATACGCTAAAAAAAAATATAATTAAAAACTTTGCCTGAATTCTTTTAGCCAAAATACTCGCTCGCCAAAATGCCTTAGTTAAATTTCTTAAGATTAAAAAAGCGAGAATTACAATCAAACACCAAAGTAAAAGGTTTAGAAGAGGCTTGTAAAGAGCTTCCTCAGGATACATTCCTAATCTAAGATAAAATCATATCGCGTCTTTTTGGACTGCCTTAAAAAAGTTCTTTTCAAATTAAGAAAAGGCAAATACTTCTCTAAAAGTAGTCTAGGAGAGCTTTCACACAAGAATCTCCAAGCCAAAAATAAAGTGTTTGCAGACTCGGGCGTAACTCTCAAAAAAAACGGCTTACTAAACTCTTGATACGTTGTTGAAATATCGGAGAACTGGAAAAACAACGGTTGTTGTTTATCGCCTAAAAGATCCTCCCTAATAGTAAAAATCCCTGCAATCTTTTGACTTTGAGCCGCTCTATAAAAAGTTTGTTTTTTTTTGCAATTAAATTTCAACTTCTTCGTGCAAAAAGTAATGTCAACTTCAATTCGAAAAGTTCCTTCTTCCTCTAGACATGTTTTAAAAAGCTTCTCGCTTAACTGCAAAATTTCAAACCGTATCTGTCTTGTTTTTTCATCTTCCCAAAATGGCTCAACACTCTGTGCCTTTAGGAGGCAAGTAAAAATCAACAAAACTTGAAAAGCGAGCTTGAGATTAGCTGTCACTATAAAGGAATTTTTGATTGCTAAGAGCTTTTTTTGCTTTTTGTGTTATCATTCTGCCTCTTTGAGTTCTAACTAAAAATCCTTGCTGAAGAAGGTAAGGTTCTACAACCTCTTCTAAAGTATCTTCGGGTTCGTTAACGCTTGCGGAAAGAGCAGCTAAGCCTACAGGTCCTCCCCTAAATTGTGAGTGTATAGTATCGAGAATTTTTTTATCTAGCCAATCGAGACCGTTTTCATCAATTTGTAACATTTCGCAAACTTTTTCCACCACTTCTGGCGTTATTGTGTCGTACCGATGAACTAAAGCGTAATCGCTAGCCCTTTTTAAGATTCTGTTCGCAATTCGGGGTGTACCTCTAGACCGTTGCCCTAAAAGCTCTGCGGCTTTGGGATCGATTTTGAAACCTAGTTTTTTTGCAGACTGAAGAACAATGGTTTTAAGTTCATCGCTTGAATAGAACTCCAGCCTTAAAACTATACCGAATCTATCTCTTAAGGGGCTAGACAACAATCCTGCTCTTGTAGTTGCTCCTACAAGAGTGAATTTCTGCAAGGGAATCTCTACCGTCCTAGCGTAAATTCCTTGACCCGAGACTAGGCTTAGCTTGAAATCTTCCATAGCCGAGTAAAGAATTTCTTCAACCGGTTTAGGAGTTCTGTGAATTTCATCGATAAAAAGAACGTCTCCGTAACTTAAATTACTCAATATAGCGGCTAAATCAGCAGGTCTCTCTAAAGCTGGACCACTAGCTGAGACAAGTCTCGTTTTGAGCTCTGAAGCTATTATTCGAGCTAAGGAAGTTTTACCTAAACCAGGGGGGCCAAATAAAAGCACATGGTCTAAAGGCTCCTGCCGGATAAGCGAGGCTTGTATTGCTGTACGAATATTTTTTTTTGCTAACTCTTGACCTACGAATTCGTCAAAGGAACATGGTCTTAAGGAGTTTAACAGCTCTTCCTCGACATGAATCTCTTCAGTCATTTCTAAAGTCTTTCTAGCTGGCAGAGGGACTCGAACCCACAGCCTGCTGATTACAAATCAGCTGCTCTGCCAATTGAGCTATGCCAGCTTTCATAAAATAAATAGTTTACTAAAATTTCATCTTTTTCTAAATTGGGAACAAGGCCTAAGTGATTTACTGATTAAGTGAAACCTAATCTATACTATAATCAGGCTTATAAATATGAGAGGTGTGATACTTGCAGGGGGGTTAGGAACTAGGTTATACCCATGTACAAAAATAACAAATAAGCATCTGCTGCCGGTTTACAACAAACCAATGATCTTTTACCCTCTCGAGATGTTGACCAAGCTTGGCTTTGATGAGATTATGATTGTAACTGGCGGAAACAATGCAGGAGATTTTTTGAGACTTCTTGGCAATGGAAGAGATTTTGGTTTGAGACATCTGCACTACACTTATCAAGAAAAAGAGTTAGGGATAGCAGATGCTTTAAGCTTGTGTGAGTTCTTTGCAGGTGGCGAGCCAATTTTCGTGATTTTGGGAGATAACATTTTTGAGTCCATTAGATCGATCAAAAGAGGGCTAGATCGTTATAGACAATCAAAACAGGGTGGTATGGTTTTCTTAAAAGAAGTTCCAGACGCAAACAGGTTCGGAGTTGCAAAATTTGATGGAGACAAAATCATGGAGATAATTGAAAAACCTTCCGAACCCCCGAGTCATTTTGCAGTGACAGGGGCCTATATCTACGATAAACAAGTTTTTGAAATCATAAAAACTTTAAGCCCTTCCGCAAGAGGCGAGTATGAAATCACAGATGTAAATAATTTTTACATTCGAGAAAATAAGCTTGATTACGAAATTGTTGATGGCTGGTGGTCTGATGCTGGAACTTTTGACTCGCATTTGAGGGCGGCTAATTTAATCAAAGAGACGGGAGCAAATAACCTGTAGTAATTTTAATGTCGTGAGAGTTTTATTTACGGGAGGGGCAGGTTTTATTGGTAGTAATTTTTTAAGATACGTTTTAAAAGTCCAACCTTATTGGGAAATTTTCGTAATTGACGCTTTTAAGTATAGTGGGCATGAGGAGAATCTTGTGGATCTTCCTCCAGAAAAAGTGAAACTTTTTAGGATAGATATTTCCGACAAGCAGAGGTTATTTGAGGTTTGGAAGGAGATTAAACCTGAAACCGTTTTTCACTTAGCAGCAGAAAGCCACGTAGACAGAAGTATTCTATCGCCCGAGAATTTCGTTCAAACGAATGTTTATGGAACATTCTGTCTTTTGGAGGCCGCAAGATTATTTGGTGTAAATAAATTTATTCATATCTCAACAGATGAAGTGTATGGCTCAATTTCTTATCCGGAAAAAGCTGATGAAAATTTTCTGTTACATCCTTCTAGTCCATACTCCGCTTCTAAAGCGTCTTCGGATTTGTTAGCCCTAAGTTATTTTAAAACATACGGTACTCCGGTTTTAATAACGCGCTCATCTAACAATTACGGACCTAGGCAAACTCCCGAGAAGTTTATTCCTTTAGCAATTTATAACCTTTTAAACGATAAACCAATTCCAATATATGGCGATGGCCAGCAAATAAGAAACTGGATATTTGTTGAAGATAATTGCGAGGCTATTTTACAAGTAGCTTTAAATGGTAGGATTGGAGAAATTTACAATATCGGCAGCAGTGAGCCTAAAGAGGTAACTAATTTAGAAATAGCAAAAAAATTGTGTTATTTATTAGGCAAAAGCGAGTCTTTAATTAAATTCGTTAAGGACAGACCGGCTCATGATAGGAGGTATTCAATTGATTGTTCAAAAATAATTAAAGAGTTAGGTTGGTCGCAAAGAACTCCGTTTGAAAAGGGGCTTCAAATGACAGTTGAATGGTATCAGAGCAATATTCAATGGTTGGAAGCTATAAGAAGCAAGTTAGATTATTTCTTTAAACAAAATTATGAAAACAGATGATTGTAGCCCTCCTAGGAGCTAACGGAAGGGTTGGTAAAACTCTGCTTTCTTTGCTGCAAGATTTTAAGGTGCATGCGCTTACTAGATCGGAGTTAGACATTAAAGATCGAAGTCAAGTCTTAGAGGCACTTAACTTAATTAGACCTTCATTTATTGTGAACTGTGCAGCGTTTACAAATGTTGACAAGGCTGAAGTAGCAAAAGAAGAATGCTTCCGAGTTAATGCAGAGTTTGTTGGTTGGCTTGTGGACTGGGCAGAAACTAATAAGGCTAATTTAATACATTTTTCATCTGATTACGTCTTCAATGGAAAAAGTAGAAATCCATACAAAGAGAGTGATTTTTGTGACCCTATAAATTTTTATGGATTTTCCAAATTAGCCTCAGAGAAACTTTGCCTTAGTTATGAAAAAAGCTTAGTAATAAGAACCAGCTACCTATTTTCTCATAACACTAATAACTTAATAACAATTCTGTTGGAGAAACTTCGAAATGAGAACAAGCTAAAAATAGTTAAAGATCAAGTAATATCCATCACAAATATTTTTGAGTTAAGTTCATTCGTAGTAACTTGCATGAAAAAGTGTGTAAGCGGTATTTTTCATTTTGCGAACTATGGTGAAGTTAGCCTGGAAGAGCTAGTAAGTGAGTTGGGACAGTTTCTTGGAAAGAAAATAATGTATGATCTAGTGTTGCAAGAAGAGCTGGCTCGGCCTGCAAAAAGGCCCCTTTACTCGGCTTTAGATTGCTCTAAAAGCTACTATTTATTTAAACCAATGGACTGGAAAAGCTCTCTAAAGTATACTCTTGAGAAGGTTACATGAAAAGGTCTGTTGTAGTAATCGCAGGCGGCATAGGCTCAAGATTCTGGCCATTAAGCAGAAAGTCCAAGCCTAAACAATTCTTGTCAAGTTTCAATGGAAAAAGTTTTTTAAGGCTTGCCGTTGAAAGAGGCTTAGGGTATTTAAATGGTGAAGGAAAGTTATACATAGTTACTAACAAAGCTTATGAAAATTTAGTAAGGCGGGAAGCTCCTGAGGCTGAAATTATCTTCGAAAGAAAAAGCTTAGGCACCGCTGGAGCAATAGCATTAGGAATGGTGAGAGCAGCATTTGATGGTGCTGATCAAATGCTTGTGATGCCAGCAGACCATTTTGTAGAAGATGAAGAAAGGTTGATTGAAAAATTTTATGAAGCGGAAGAAATTTTAAACAAAACTCCAACCATTATAGTTTTCGGGCATGAGCCAACCTTTCCCCACTCAGGCTACGGTTATATACGGAAAGGAGCTCCAATTGACGACAGAAAAGATGTTTTTTTTGTTCGCAGGTTTTTCGAGAAACCAAGCATAGAGAGAGCAAAGCAGTATGTAGATTCTGGGGAATATTTATGGAATATGGGAATTTTTATGTGGAAACTTCAAACCCTCGCTCAGGGATTTGAAGATGAATTACCGGAGTACTATCAGGCCGCAAAAATAGCAGAAAAAATACTTCGAGAGGGTGGAAGCTGGGATCAAATTTTGGACCAATTTGAAAATTTAGATCCAATATCTATTGATATTGGCTTAATTGAAAGGGCGAAAAACATATGTTGCTTAGAGATGACAGGTTGCGGTTGGAGCGATATTGGAAGTTTAAACGTTTGGATAGATTTAGTCTCAAAAGATCAAGCTGAAAGAAGCTTTGAACATATAAATTTGTACTCAGAAAATGTCAAAGTTCATGCTTCAAAGGGAATTGTTGTTACTTTAGGCGTAAATAATCTTCTTGTAGTCGTTGAGAAGGATACAGTGCTAGTTTGCTCTTTAGATAAAGTTCAAGAAGTAGGCAAAGTACCCCAAATTTTGGCAGAAAGAGGACTGGAGGAATATATTTAAAGCTTTACAAGTCACTTATTTCTTTTAGACAAGCTTTCTGCCAAATTTTCAGCGCGTTGGTTAATCCAGAATTTTAACTCTAAAAAAAATAAATTGGATTACAATGAAAGCTAGGCCCTATACAAGCACGAAGTTTTAATACGACTGAAAGTTCGGCGCATGTTAATCCCTCTGGCTTATCAATTTTAACTAAAGGTATTTTGTAGATATCTAGAAACTGTGTTCGATGCTAATTTGAGTGTACTATCACCTACTTTGCTATCTTCATCCGCCCATCGAATGTACTGTCGATTTTAGGTTTTTTAGATAACGTCTCATAATGATGTTAGAATAAAATAATTAATCAGACGCAACGTTTGTAAGGTGTAGAGCGCTCGGTTGAAAATCTAAAAGCCCGTTTAAACCAAGGCTTTTTTGGCTAAGCAGCTTTGATTAGCCTCGTCTTGAGCTTTCACTCTTGCCGATTACACCTTGATTACAGTTATGAAATACATGAGTTTATCCAAAACGGTGTCTCAAGCAACGAAGCCTGGAAGATTTCTTTACTTGAGAAAAAAAGTGACGGGCACAGACGAAACGCAGAAACCTTTTTATTTATGAGCAGCTTTTCGTTCTTATTTTATCTTCGCCGGATATCTAGAAACTTAGAGACATAAGCCGTTTAATTAATTTTAACATTGGAGTGTGAAAGAGAGGGTACTTAACGTCAGATAAAAGCTTTCATTTTCAAAGCTGGTTGTAGGAGATATAAAAAGGAATTTTCGATTCACAAAACTAGTCCTTAAAAATTAAATTTAATCACACTGGGCAGTGATTACTCTCACATGCCAAAAGGGGATCTGGTCTCAGATCTTACCACCGTATTTTTTTTCAGACCAAAAGGCAGGTATTAAAAGCCTTTTTGTTTCTTGTGACTTTTTTGTCTTAGCTCTCGAGTGCCTTTAATCCTGGCAAGCTTTTACCTTCTAAAAACTCAAGAAATGCGCCACCTGCCAGTGATACATAGTCAAATACAGAAAAAAGATCGTACTTGTTTAAAAAAGTAACAGTTTCACCTCCACCAGCAACCTTAAAAGCCTTTGTTGTGGTAAGGCTAGAAATCACTTCTTTTGTTCCTTCGGCAAATCGATCTTCTTCAAACATTCCCAAAGGGCCATTCCAACATACCGTGCGCGAAGAACCTAAGATTTCACCAAATATCTGTCTTGTTTTAGGTCCAATATCAAAAACTTCGCAATCCTCTGGAAAATCAGAAAGCGAGACTGTTTTTGAGCTACCTGTACTTGTGCTGGCGCAGATAAAATCTTGAGCTAGATATACTTTAGTTTCTTGATTTTCTAAAATCTCTCTGCAGTCATCTAAGAGCCTTTCTTCAAAGTACGTTTTGCCAAGTTTTACACCTTGAGCTGCCCAAAATGAAGCCACCATAGCCCCACCCACCAAGATATTATCCGCCCGACCTAAAAGGTTTTTCATAATCGGGATTTTGGTGCTAGCCTTAAAACCCCCAACCAAAAACGTAAGAGGCTTCTCTGGCTTAGCTAAAACTCTTTGAAGGGCATTTACTTCTTGAGCCAGAGTCAAGCCGGCAAATTTTTCAGCTACAAATTTGGGAACACCAACTATAGACGCATGCTTTCGGTGGCAAACTGAGAACGCATCATTGACATAACAGTCACAAAGACCGGCTAAAAATTTCGCAAAATCCTCATTATTTTCTTCCTCCTCTTTGTAAAACCTTAAATTTTCTAACAAAGTTATTGCGCTTAAACTTTCGCGAGTGAGATTTGGATAATAATTTTGAGCAAATTCCACATCCTGTTTGAGCTCGCTTTTTAAATACTCCCAGACAGGCCTTAAAGATAATTTTTCATCGAAACCTTTGGGGCTGCCTAGATGACTAATAAGAACAACCTTACAGTTCAAAGAGATAAGTTGTCGAATAGTTTTTAAGTTAGCATCAATTCTCGCAGTTTCTGTAATTTGTCCTTCCTCTAGCGGGACATTAAAATCACATCTTATAAGAACAGTTTTGCCTGACAAAGATTGATCGATTGTTTTAAAGTTCATAGCCATAGAGCATTATAAGGAATATTTCAATATAATCTAGGCTAAATATCACAAGAGCAGAGAAGGGCCCTATCCGAGGCAGCTTCATCTATCCTAAACACTGGACATAAATACCTTGCTTGGTTTGATTGTGCAGATGGAGCATTTTTAAGAAGCTCAGGCTTCTCAAAAGCCTCTCTTTTAACACTAATCATAGCCTCAGCAAAATTTTTTAGCTCTTCTAGGCTCTCGGTCTCGGTGGGTTCTATCATTAAGCTCTTATTTAAAGGCCAATTGAAAGTGGGGGGGTGAAATCCGTAATCAATTAATCTTTTTACAAAATCAAAAGAACTTAAGCCTAAGTCAGTTAAGAAGGATAAATCAACCACAAACTCATGAGCTACTAGACCGTTTTCTGACGTTATTATTTTGAAATCTTGTTCCAATGATTTTTTCAAAAAATTGGCTTTTAAAATCGCCATTATGCTCGAAGCTCGACAACCCTCAAATCCAAGCAATTTCAAATACGAGTAGCTAATAGTCATAGCGCTTGCGTTACCCCAAGGGCTAGCTGAAACAATCACATTTAAGTCAGAGTACCTTGGGCAGCTCCCTTTTAGGAATGGGGCAAGCTTACTGTTATATAAAACCGGCCCTTGCCCTGGTCCACCCCCACCATGAGGGATTCCGAATGTTTTGTGCAAATTTAAATGACAACAATCAAATCCTAATTCGGCTGGCTTTAACCAGCCCAAAAAAGCATTGAAATTAGCCCCATCTAAATATGATATGCTTCCGTTTTGGTGGATCAGTTCGTTTATTTCTTGTATATGCGGGTCAAAAACCCCAAAAACACTTGGATAGGTGATCATTACCGCTGCTACTTCTGAGTTTAAAGCGGCTTTTAAATTTTCAAAATTTAAGGTTCCGTCACTATTCGTTTGCAAGGCTTTAACATTAAATCCTGCCATCACAGCAGAGGCAGGATTTGTTCCATGAGAGGATGTAGGGATCAGAACAACATTTCTATCTTCCTTAAAACTATGGAAATACTGCTTAATAGCCAATAAAGCTGCCAACTCACCCTGAGCTCCTGAGTTTGAATTGAAAAAACAACCTACAAAACCAGTCAAAGTAGTAAGAAGTTTTTCAAAGTCTTTAAGTAAAAGTTGAAAACCTCGCAAACTCTCGATTGGCTGAAAGGGATGAGAATTTTTCATGGGCTCCTTAAACATAAAATTCAAGGTCAGCTGGCTATTGTGTTTCATTGTGCAAGAGCCTAGAGGAATCAATCCATGCAAATGAGAGTAATCTTTGCTCTGAAGTCTATGCAAAAACCTCGTCATCCAAACTTCAGTCTTTTGTTTTTGAAAGATTTGATCCACTTGCAGCTGACTAACGGCAGTTTTAGGTGTAGCTACAGCCCTTTTCTTTTTCCCATAACCCAACGCAGCTAAAAGCATTTCAAGGTCCTTCTCATTGTGGATGTGAGAGAATGAAACTCTTGCGATTTGCTTGTCTATTTTATAACAGAAAATTTTTTTTGCTGTCAGCTTGCGCCATAGCATATCTAAATTAGCTTCTTTGCTAAACTGAGTAAGTTTAAAAGACACAGTATCAAAAAATTCATCCACTAGGGGCTCAGTCAACGCGCTTTGAAACAAGTTTGCTAACTCATGAACATGCTGAGCCTCTTTCTGTAAATTAGTTATGCCCTTAAAAATTAGGGTCGCTGTAACCGCTATAGCTGGCAGCACCTGGGAGGTGCAGATATTACTGGTTGCTTTCTCTCTTCTTATGTGCTGTTCCCTTGTTTGAAGACCAAGTCGATAAGCCTTGTTGTTTTTGGCATCAAAAGCCTCTGTTACAATCCTTCCTGGTACAAAACGAAGATACTCAGCTTTGGCGCAAAAGTAAGCAGGGTAGGGGCCTCCTAACCACAAAGGTAGGCCTAACCGCTGGCAATTCCCTGTGGCTATGTCTAGATTAAGCTCTTTGATTTGTGGAGTTTTAAATATCAAAAACAAAGGATCAATCAAGCCTACAACAGGAAGCCCCTCTGGGCACCTGAACTTGGTGCTTCCTAACTTATCTGGTAGCGTTAAAACCGCGCAGAAAGATTCATCAGGAGAGCTTGAAAAGTAGAAGCCCTCTGCATAAAGCCTGCTTTTTAAAACAAGTTTAACACTGTCAAAGCAAGGGTTGATGAAGAAAATTCCTTTTTTATCTGGCTTCTTGGAGTTATAAATTACCCTAATTCCCTCAGCCAGACTACTGCCACAATCTAATAAGCTAGCAACAGAAATTGGAAGGCCTGTGAGGTCTGAAAAAAATTTTTGGAATAAATACAAAAGATAAAGCCTGCCTTGGGAAATTTCAGGCTGATATGGTGTATAAGCTGAGTACCATCCCGGGCTTCTAAAAATTAGATTTTCAATTAATGGATCTAGGTTGCAAGGAGCAAAAGTTTCACCAACAAAACAAGCTTTGGGCACAGTTATTTTTTTGAAAAATTTGTCAAACACTTTCTCTAGCTCTTTGAAGTCACAAGCTTTCCAATTTTGAATTGAGTGAGGATTTATTTGAGCTGCCTTGAAAAAAAAATCTTGGCTAGAAGAACAACCAAAAAAATCTAATAAAAACTCTAACTCGTCTGAGTCAACTAAGCGACTAACAAAATCCATAGCGCTTTAACGATTGTAAAAGTAACCGTGGTAATGTTAAAAGCCTACAGCTGAGATTGGAAAACACCGGAATTTCAGTGTATTATAAGCTCACTTATGAAGCTTTACAGGATAGAAGCTTTAAAACCAGCTAAAGGAAGTAAACATAAAAGAAAAAGGCTAGGACGTGGAGAAAGCTCGGGTTTAGGTAAAACAAGCGGTCGTGGTGGCAAAGGACAAACAGCAAGAACGGGCGGTAAAATCAACAGACATTTCGAGGGAGGCCAGATGCCACTTTACAGAAGAATCCCAAAGGTAGGATTTAGAAACACCGCTTTTAATGCTAAATATTTAGCGGTTAATATCCAGAAAATTATCAACAAGGCAAATGCTTTGGGGCTTTCAGAGGTAGATTTAAGCGATCCATCTTTGAAATTGAACAAAAAAAAATTTAAGGGCTTTAAAGTTGTGGGGTCCAGTGGAGAGCTGGATCTAGGTAAGATTAAATCAATAAAGGCTCATTCATTTTCCAAATCTGTTGAGCAGCTGCTCACTGAAAAGGGGGTGCAGTGCATTAAGATTTATTAAGATTTAAAAAGTCATTTTATGATTCCCGGGCTAAATTTTAAAAAACTTCCAGAGCTTAAGAGCAGGTTTCTATATACACTTCTTTTTCTAGCTATTTATAGATTAGGAATTTTCATTTCGGTTCCAGGCTTGAACTTAGATCTTTTACGTCAACAATTGGCTCAAATGTCTGATACGGTTGTAGGAATGATTAATTTGTTATCAGGAGGCGCATTAGAGAATTTTTCTATTTTTACACTAGGGATTGCCCCCTATATTTCTGTGTCGATCATCATTCAGCTTTTAACTCCTGTTGTCCCATATTTAGATGCATTAAGAAAAGAAGGTGAGGCAGGTCGGAAGGCCATTACCTCATTAACTCGCAGAGGAACTATTCTGCTGGCCTTAATCCAAAGCTATTTCGTTACTATAGGTTTAGAAAAGTCGAGTGGATTAGTCTTATTGTACGGATGGGAGTTTAGAGTAGCCTCTATTATCACCCTAACAGGTGGTACAGCTTTCTTGATGTGGTTAGGTGAACAAATAACAGAGAGAGGACTAGGAAATGGTGTAAGCGTTTTAATTTTTGCAGGGATTGTTGCTCGTGTGCCTTCGTCTTTAGCTTTTTTATTTGAAGCATATAGACAACATGAAATATCCGCAGCAGTTGTTATTTTTGTGTTAGTGTTTGTAATGCTTTTAATCTGGGGAATAATATACATTGAAAAATCAGCTCGACAAGTTCCAGTCTTGTATCCAACAAGGCGAGGGTCATTGGAAGCTCTTGCTCAGCAGCAGCATTTTATACCCATGAAACTTAATCCAACAGGTGTTTTACCTCCCATATTTGCTTATGCCCTAATGGCAGTTCCATCAACAATTCTTTCTTTCTCTCAGAATGATACTTTGCTTGAGATTTTTGCTTATATTCAGAGAGGGTATTTTGTGTATGAGACTCTGTTGATTGCTTTGATCGTAGTGTTTACATTTTTTTATGTAACTTTGATTTTTAATCCAGATGAAGTTGCAGAAAATCTGAGAAAGTCGGGAGCTTTTGTGCCGGGATATAGACCAGGAAAGGAAACAAGCATTTTTTTCGAGGGGTTGCTATACAAAATGGCACTTTGGGCAAGTATATATTTAAGCTTAGTGTGTGTTGTGCCTGAGGTTATTTTCACTTATTTTAATGTGAGAACTCTAGCCTACGTGTTTGGGGGCACAGCGATTTTAATAGCAGTTTCAGTTGCACTGGATATAATTTCGCAAGTTCAATCGATGATTGTATCGGGCTCTTATGAGGATTATATTCAGAGTGCAAAGGAGCGATTAAAATCTCTTCAAAAGCAGCTTTACAAGAAAAGCTTGAAGTAGCAGGCTGATTGTGTGGTCTTATAGCGCGATTTAAAAACTACGCTGCTAAATCAAGTTTTAAGTAATTATTTGTGATTTAGTCGATCTAGCCTCTTAAATAACATTGTCGAGATACCAGTACCGTAAAATGCTTTTTCTCCCGTAAAATCTTTTAACTCTTGCTGCCTCTCGAAAGTGTTAAAACCCCGAACCCAAATTCGACCCGCTTGACACTAAGATAGTGCTTGATAAAAACCCAATCTAAAAAATACATCTTATTAATTTATCCTTATCTAGCTAAAAACTCTACAACTTGGTTTGCTTGACAGTCTAGAGGGACATCTTCTCGTGTAATTTCCTTGATAAGCTTACAAGTAAATCTGCTCTTGTCGACTTCCAAATATTTTGCTGGAGCTAAAGTCTTCAAAGACTCTTCTACTACCGGAATTTTAGATCCTTTTTCAGTGAGAGCTATTTCGTCTCCGACCTTGACTCTGAATGATCTTATATTAACTTTTTTGCCATTAACCATAACGTGCCCGTGGGATACCAGCTGTTGCGCAGCGTAAATAGTGGGGACAAAACCAGCCCTTAAGAGAACGACATCTAGCCTTGACTCTAGTAACTTAAAAAGATTGTCAACCGTATTACCTTTCCTGCGCTGCGCTTCTTCGAAATATCGTTTTAACTGCCTCCGAGTTATGTTGTAAGCATACTTTACCTTCTGAACCTCCGCTAACTGCTGCCCATAAGTTGAGAGCTTGGTCTTTGTTGACTTGTGAAGTCCGGGCCTAAAAGGCTTTCTATCCATAACTTTTACAGCTTTGGGAGTTAGGGGTATCCCCACTCTGCGCGATAGCCTTACTTTTGGACCGATATATTTTGCCATAATGGAATTTTTAAGATTATAAACTAAAATTAATATTACTTCAAAAATGCCCCGCAAAATTAACGATAATTGGTATGTATCGGCTGGAGAGCTTGCAGATTATATTTTCTGCCCTGAACATTGGAGATTAAAGAGAGTTGTAAAAGTAAGTTACAAAAAGAGTACTAAAGTCAAAGAGGGGCTGCTCGAACACGCTATTTGGTTTAAAAAAGTTGCTGAGCAATTCTCTACACGAAAATTTATGGTTATCGTTATAGCTCTATTGGCTGTTAGCTTAGCCCTATACTTTTTGCTGATTCTCAGACGATAACTTGGATTTTTTACTCATAATTTTATTAGGCTGTATTGGTATTACGGTACTGATACTTGCATTGACTAGTTTTGGGAAGCAAAAAGAACAAACGGGCTTTGACCTTCTAAAGCATTTCCAGGGTGCACAACTGATTCAACCAAGTGAACTTAGATGTGACAAATTGAGAGTTTTTGGGCTTCCCGACGCAATTATAAGATGGCAAGGAGTTTACATACCAGTTGAAAGAAAACCGTTTTCTCAAAAATTACACACTCGACATATATTTCAGTTGGCAGTGTATATGTACCTAGTTCAACAAAGCTATAAAACATCCGTTCCTTTTGGAATCTTGATCTTAGGACCTAAAGCTCGATTAAAAAAAATCTACAACAGTCCAAATCTTCAAAGACGGATTAAACTAAAAGCATACGAGCTAAGAAACATTCTTGAGGGCTTAAACCACCCAATTGCTGATCCATTTCCCAGTAAATGTAAAAAGTGCGTCGTAGAACATGCCTGCCAATTCTCTAAAGCTAAGCTTGAGAGTCACCATTAAACTTTGGATTAAATTTTTGCTATAATATAAATTTGCCGGTTAGTAAAGGGCGTTTTGTAGCACTTATCATTTCCTAAAAATTTGACTATATAGATAAATATGAATAGCGAGAAAATGCCAATCACAGTAGCGGGTTACAGAAAAATCTTGGCAGAGTTTGATTTTTTAAAAAATAAAGAGCGTCCAATAGTGGTAAAGACGATTGAGTGGGCAAGGTCAAATGGTGATCTCTCGGAAAATGGCGATTATATCTATGCGAAGAAAAAATTAAGAGAAATTGACAGTCGGTTAGAGTATTTAAGTAAAAGAATTCAAAACTATCAGGTGATTGACCCTGAAACTCTCTCTAGTGACAAGGTTACCTTTGGAGCAAGCGTAAAGGTATTCGACTTTTCTTTAAACTGTGAAAAAGTTTTCAAAATAGTAGGCGAAGATGAGAGTGATCCAAGTCACGGCAAAATAAGCTACCTATCGCCAATAGCGAAAGCTTTAATTGGCAAAAAGTCTGGAGATTTAGTGGAAGTTAAAACCCCAAAAGGATCAGTTGAATTTGAAATCTTGGAAATAGCTTTCAAAAAAATCGATTAATTTAAAAGGTTGCTGAGGTGGGATCCGATACACGTTTTTCTACTTAAAAGCTTGCAAATTTTTTTCCGAAACCCTTCAGATGGAAGGTTTAACGAGTGATACGCTTTTTAAGCTGGCGGGGGATTATTAAAGCAGACTACTTTTAGTGGGTCATCTAAATTTCAAAAACTCTTGAACCACCCAGTTCGAGCCTTAAAAATGCCTTCAAATAAGGCATTTAGACTTTCCTTAAAGCCATGGAGTCTATTAACTCTCGTTTAAGCTTTCACTAGCACTTTGAAAAAACAAGTATTTCTAGTAAAATGACTCTTGCTTTTTAATATTTCCAAGATGAAGACCAAAGAACTTCTCAAAGAATTGCGCCGTTTAAGTTATAAAGAGCTTCAGGAAAGGTTATTGAATGTATCTCGGGGAATGCTTAATTTGCGATTAAAGAAATCCTTAAACCAACCTATCAACCCCGCAGAATATAAAAAACTACGTAGAGAACGGGCCAGAATCTTAACAATTATGACTCAGCTACGATTTGGAGGAAAATCAGTATAAACCCAGCCAAATTTCTAGTTAATGTCAAAGGCTTAAAGACTTCTGAAAGTAGGGTTGCTCGCATGCAACAAATCGGTTTTAGAAAAGACAAAGTTTGCTAGTCAAGAATCAACAAACCCAGCCTTAACTCAACCTAGGATAGCATAATCGAGCGTTAGAAATAAAATCTCGCTTTCGTGCTTATTGTGGGTGTGATAGTGCTTCAACGGATTTAAGGGCTAACTTTTTTAACTTTGGTTAGTCTTGACTGCTTTTAGACACTGTATAGTACCTCTTAGCAAGTACCCTACTTAAAGCCCTGTATAGTTTATAGTTGCATTTTTAAGAGCCTGAGTCACCGGTTGGTTTCTAGTGGTGCAGCTGTAGATATCATTTTTTCTAATCACTTGACTATGCGAAATTTAATTAATCTTCAAAAACTTCTTAACACTAACAAACTTGCCATGGCAAAACCAGCTGAGAACATACTCTATTAAGAACTTCCCCAAGTCTATCATCCTATAAAACCAGTAATAAGTGTCTGTCTTTCTTTAAAATCCTACACCGATCTTTCTTGAGGATTTTTTGTATCACGATCTTTAGCGATTGCTAATCTTGGGCCATAGACTTCAACCTTAACACAAACAAATTGAAAATCCGAAAAATGCTTATTAAACCCGCCGGCCGCATTATTTGAATAATAATCTGTTGCCTTATGATAAGTAGGCTGTGACCAAAGGCTGTAAATGAATTCGGTTGTAGGACTTGAAGCTAGTTAGCTACCATTTTTAGATCAACTTTTCCGGCTCTCTCTTGCTGAGCAGATTAAATCAAAAGTAGCAAGCAAAACTAAATTTTTATGGGCGATCCGTCGAACAGAAATAATAGAAGAATCACTTATAATTTTACAAAGCAAACCTCGTTTTTTGGCTCGAAAATTTTGAAGCATTAGCTTATCTGTTTTGATAAGAAAATAAGAGGTATGGCGGAGCTGGAGTTAACTAGCCAACAAGTTAGACAGATACAAGCATCTTTGAGAGAGATTCTAGGAGATCCTATAAAGATAGATGGCATTTACGGCCATCAGACAAGAGAGGCTGTTAGGAAATTTCAAGCTTTAGCAAAAGAGAGAGGGGTTTACCCCGGCAGTGTTGACGGTGAGCTGAACCGCGAAACATTAAATTTACTGGCAAACGTAATAGTAGGATCGAATTTAGCCTTATCTGGAAATCCTGAAGGTCAAGCTCGGCAATTTTTACGCCGAGGAGCGACTAACTTTACCAGTCCTGCAAAAACCAAAGAATTGCAGCAAGAACTAAACAGAATAAAAGCACAATATGGGATTAGAACTATGCCCGCACTTGAAGTAGACGGAAAGTATGGTCCTAAGACTAGGCAAGCAGTAGCAGATTTCCAAAAATTTTTAAGGGATAATGGTTTTGCAAGTAAAAATCAAAGCGAATTTCCTATAGACGGAGTCTGGGGTCCCAAAACTCAAGCAGCTTATGAAAGATTTTTAGCAAAGGATAATCCCAGCAGACAGCCTACTGCCTCTCAAAGAGTTGATATGGGTCTGTCAATCCCAGATGCTTCATCTATTGTATTAAAATACTCTAACCCTGATGGAACCTCTACATTTAAGCTACCGCTCTCACCTGGAGATAAATTTTCAGTCAAAGAAGCTGCCTTTTACAAAGACCAACTTGAAAAGGCTATCAATACGGAAGGAGACAGGGTATTGAGAGAAAGGTTAGTAAAGACTAAGAATATTTTTGATCAAATCCTTGAAAAGTATGGCAACAAACCGGATCAAGAATTCGTAGTCAAAGTGCATCATTCTAGCGCTGCCAGAAGACTAATTCCTGTATGAGGATTTAAGAAACAAAATACCAAGAAATCCAAATAACCGCTACCAGAAGTCGAGCGCTTTTTTAACATAACAGGATTTTAGCAGTTAACATTTTAAGAACAGCAATAAAGCTCGCTTTAAATTGTGGCCCTGAGTTTTTTCGACTTTCGCGTCAGAGTTCCAAAATTAACTTGAAAGTTTTTTTTGATTTACTGTTTTGAAAAACGCCGATTCTAATCAATTTTGAATACTCAGTCTCTTTTCAAAGTGTCATCATAATCAAAAAAGGTTATACCTAATCCTACTTAACAGACAGTTCTGGCTAATATTTTAGACTTCCTAATTGGCAAAATAATCCAGTGACTATAAGCTTACTTACAGCTAGGTTTACAGCAACTCAATTGTCTAAATTATCAAGTAGGCCCCCCGGGTACGCTTGATCAACTAACTTGGGTTACCTTGACCTTATTCCAAAATGCCTAGAGGGTTATTATTAAGTATTTCAATGCTAAACTAGGCGAAATAGACCAAAAATCAGTTGAGTTATTAAAGAAAGAGCTAGCAAACCAATAGATCAATCCCTTCCAGGTTTCCAACGAGGCTCAGCAAAAAGCGCAAGCTTATTTATCGAGCCCGCAAAACCCACAGCCTTCAATATCGCCTGAATTAGCAAATAATCTAAATACCTTGAAAGAGTTACAAGAAAAACTAAAAAGACTGCAGCAAATTTATGGCTTGAGGATTTAGCAGATTAAAATTAACAACCAAACAAAAGAGTGGCCAGTAACGTGAGATTCAAATAACGGGTCAATGCGATGCAAATTCAAAAGCCTCTGTGAAGGAGGTTTAGTGTTTAATAAGAAATCTAAAAATTAACCCAAATTTAGCTGTAACTGGCGTTTGGGATGAAGTAACCCAAAAAGCTTGCGAGCAACTTTTGCAACTCCAACCTAACCAACTTCAACATTAAGGGGAGTTAAAAAGCTACGATTTAAAGTCTATTTCTTTTGAAGTAGATCAAAAGCAAACTCATTTAGATGAAGTTTTCAGAGCTAAAAGAGTGTTTACAAGAGAACAGCTTGAGGAGATTCTAGACAACTTTAACGAAGTTATACGAACAGAAAACGCGAAACCTCCAGAACAAAAAAACACCAACTTGGTAAATAATTTAACGAAAATTACCGAACAGTCAAGTAAGTATTGCGTGAAAACCCAAATATCAAAAAATTTAGGTTTATAAACAACCCTCAAAGCCCAGCAGCAAGTTTCTTGGCTATAGCCTGTTAGCAAAAGCTATATCAGAGAACTCGGAATTTTGGAGGCTATTTAGCTAATCTTAGTCAAACATCTTTTCATCACATCGATCAATCTATTACCCTGAAAAAGTTTGTCTTAGAAACCTGCTTGAAGCAATTTTAAAGTCGAGGAGTTTTCAATATATTTTCGTTTTTGACAGTAACTAAGAAAGCTTTTGCTATTTTCAAGTGGCTAGACTTAATAAATTAACTGCTGCTTTCTTGAAAATGCTTAAGAACCTTCAAAAGCTAAATATCAGGATATCCTTGCCAAGTGAGAAAAGTGTAACACTGCAAAACAAATCAGGCTGCAAAAGCTTTGAAGGATAAATATAAATTTATCTTCAGTTGAAAGAGAAACCTGAAATTTCTCGTTATTTGAAATTAAAGATGCTGGTTAGCTACACTCTTATTGACATTATTTTACTATTTTTTTCATTGACATCATTTTACTTTTACGATTCAACACTATTAGATAGCTGAGAAACCTTATTTACTCCAACCTTTGGCTAAAAGTATAAAGACCTTACTAACTAAAATTACTTTTCGAGGATTTTAAATAGTGTTTAAAGGATTTAAGAGTATTTTCTAATCGTCAACGTGTAATCAACAGGCGAATATTACCGTGCGCTATTTAATTAGGCTTTCTAGTAGGCTTTGCTCTAAAACTGGGTCTGACTCAATTAAAAAATAAAGGTAATTTTTAAAATCTTCAGAGTCGTCACCTACTTTTCTACAAATAGCCTCCACTAAAACTTCCAGCAATTGCTCGCGACTTGCCATTGCTTTATCCCCCAGGCTTAGCGCGCATTCACGCAAAAGCTGTTTGAAAAACTCTCGCTTTTCTGAGGCTTTTGCTAATTTAAATTTAACTTTTTCAACTTTTTGTTCCTTTCTTTTGCTTTTCATATTTCTTAATTAATTATGCCCTCTTCCTCAAGAGCTTGCTTTAAAGCTTGAGTTTGAGGATCTACAGGATTTAAATCGTAAGCTATCCAAAAATGTTTCCTACAATCTTCGAAGTTTTTTAAATAAAAGTTCACTAAACTTAACCTATGATGCAAATAATCATAGTTAGGATCAGCTGTTTTAATTGCATCAAAATAGAATTTAGCCTTCTCAATGTCTCCTCTTTCAAGACGAGACAGTCCCAACATATCTAGTGCTGAAGCATTGTAAGGATTCTCCTCTAAACATTTCAACGAGTAAAACTCGGCCTCAAAAAACCTTTCCTTCTCAAGCGCATCCTGAGCTGCATATAGTAACTCCGAGCACCTATCCAAAGAAATGGAAATATCTTGGCCAGAAGGCAATGAGCAGCCCCAAAAAATAGCAAGCACCCAGCAGGAAATTAGAAAATGCAACGATTTAAAATTTATCCATTTTAAAAAACATTTTTGAGCAACTAATAGTCCTTTCATGCCGCTAAACTGTTTGAGAAATCTAAGTAAATACAATCTTTTATATCAAACTCCTGAGGAACTTCATCCGTTGAAACAACTTTTGTGTGTTTAAAAGCTAAAGTCCTAGATAAATACCGGGCAGTGTTTTTAAAGCAAACAAACAACGTGTCTTTTGCATCATCCAAATTAGCTTTTAAATTTTTAACTATCTCGAATGGTAGCAAATTCCCTTGCATCAATTGCTCTTCAAGCTGAATGGCTATCTCTGGCGGAAACATAAAAACTTTGTAAGAGCTTTTAGCCAAACTATACTGAAGAAGCCTCTTTCTCATTTCCTCAACACCATCTTCAACCGAAATTTCTGCAGGCAAATTAACAAGCGTTTCAAGCGCAACATCTATTGGTGTTAACCAAATTTCATCCCGTGCCAAAGCTTGAACTATCTCTTTAGCCTTGAATGTCGAAATTAAATTTTCTCCCAACCCAAACTGCTTAACTGACTCATAGAGGCCAAAAAGCCTTGAGATGCTTCTTTCGTCAATCAGCTCATGTAGAAATGGTTTTAAGCTATCAGTGACCGCCTTGGCTAACTCTGTAAGATTCTCGTCTACCTTTTCTTTTTTGAAAACCTCCTTACCCCTAACAATTACCTTCAAGGCTGAGCCATCCCCAAAGCCCCCCTCCATAGAGGCTACTATCAAACCGGTGCTCTCGAAAATCTCTTTTCTGGTGATTTCAAGAAATTCGACCAAGTTAAATCCTTTTGGAGCCTCCAAAACCAATGCCGGCTTTAAAGCAGGTATAAATTTAAATGGGGTAGTAGAAAGCTGCTTTTCCATCATGACAGTCTGAAACCCAGCTGAAATTAACAAAGCTGCGCCTGCTACTATGCAGATCCAAAAAGGTACAGGGGCGGTAAGTGAAAAAATGAAACACAATAAACCTAAAGTAACTTTGGGTGCAATAGGTCCTCCTAACTGTTTAAAGATCAAGCCTCCTAAGCCAGTCTCTGACTCCTTTTCTACCCTTGAAACCAAAAAGCCTGCCGCTAAAGCGTTTAAAAAACTTGGGATTTGACTAACCAATCCCTCACCCACACTTAAAACAGCAAATTTTTTCAGTGCCTGTACTGCTTCCATATCTAGAACGACAATTCCTAAAATTAAGCCTCCTATTAAATTAATAACCACAATAATCAGCCCTGCTATGGCATCTCCTTTGACAAACTTCATCGTACCATCCAAGGCACCAAAAAACCTGCTCTCGTTTTGAAGCTCTTGCCTTTTCTTCTTAGCTGTTTCAGGATCCAAAAGCCCCATCCGCACATCTGCATCGATTGCCATCTGCCTTCCAGGTAACGCATCAAGAGAGAATCGTGCTGAAACCTCTGCAACTCTCTCAGCTCCCTTTGCCAACACTAGAAACTGGACTGTAGCGATTATGCAATAGACTACAAGTCCCAAAACTATATTACCCCCTATGACCATTTCACCAAACTGCTCTACTACCTTGCCACCCTGAGCAGCCCCCAATATGCTTCTTGTAAGAGCAACGCTAAGGCAAATGCGAAAAATGGTGTTAGCTAACAAAACCGCGGGAAAAGATGACAGCTGTAAAACATCTTTTACAGATACGCTCAAAATCAAAACAAATATTGCCAACCCTAAATTTCCAACGACAAATATATCCAATAAAGCAGGCGGTATCGGGATGAATAATCCCGAAACCGCCAAAACTATAACCCCTGTAACGGCTAACTCTATCATCAGCCAGCCCTAATATTTCGAACAGGCGTCATTGCAGCCTCATGTTTAGTTTTTGAGACGTTAGAAATTATGGAAGTTTGAAGCATTATCATTTGCATCCTAAATTGCTCTTGTAGGAGCTGACTTATTTCTAAAGGCAACACAGTGCCCTTCACAACATCAGAAGCTCCATCTAAAACCTGTCCTACGATATTAGGTAAACTAGGGGAAACATTTTTGGGAACGGCAGCAATCTTCCTTAAAGCAGTTGTTGCAACATTGACAGTTTTCATATTTCTTCTACCTCCTGAGTATTAAATCGAGAAAATTTCAAGGAAGTTACCTCAAGCTGCCAACTTTCGTCTTCAAAACTAATTTTTGCCTCACCAACTTCTATGCCTGCTGCGAGCAAAGTGCATTTAAGTTCTCCAGAGTTGACTAATTTTACAGATTGACCAACTCTAAGTTGGCTATACTCTTCCGGTGTAAGCTCCAATGTCCCCAAGCACAGATCGAGCTTTAAAACTTCTTTCTCTTTCACTATTTTTAATTCTCCTCTATAAAAAATCGTCTCAAAAAACTTATCGTTTACTTGCAGCAACAATTTTCCTCGAGACACGAAGATAGGAACATAAGCGGGAACTTGAAGCTTAAACCCAAGATCCAATCGATCTCTCAAGCTGAATAACTTACATACTAAAATATTGGAGATGAAAATCTCATAGCAGCTGCACCCATCATTGATAAAAAATAAGTCACAATCCCTTAGCTCTACTTCCGGAATGAAAACTAGTGCAACAAGATCCGTGAGTTTGAGCTTTCTCAAAAGCTCGTAACACAGCAGTGGGTCACCTCCTATCAATCTTTTTGAGCTTTGAGCAAGCTCGTTCTTTAAAACAAAAACTGGAGTTGCTGTTCCGCTTCTCCTTCTTTGAGACAATGTTACTTTCAAATCTCGTTTGAAAGCTTTGGAAAAAGCAAGTGTTAAAATTTTTTCTATTTCCACTATATTTTAATCGAGTTTAGCAGCATTTAGTTTCGATCCCTTTTTGATTAATTAAGTATATAACCTGTAGAAGCTCTCCGGGACTTAACTGTTTGAAAGTTAAAGCAAGCTGAATCTCAAAGTCTGAGTGGACCCAAGGATTAAAATCTTTATAGTACACCTTTAAAGCTACCAGTAAAGCCTGCTCTAAAGAACTAAATTTTAGGATTTCTTCTAACTGCATAAAGTAGAGCAATCAAACAAAAACAGGCCACAAAACCGCCCACAATTTTAAACACTGACAAGCTTTTGGTTAAGTCATCGACTAGTGATTGGCTCTTTGGTGGGCCACTAGTGTATATTGTCTCATTATCAGCGTGCATAATTTGGATTATGATATTCTCTTCCTTGACACCCGAGGCTCCTGATACTACTTTTTTCAAAGAACTTTGATCTATGGCTTTGGGATCAATAGCCATAATCAGAACAGAAGCTTTAGAATGTTCTGTCTCAAGTTTTTTAAGACTTAAACCGGGATATTTAGGCAGGTATAAGTGAACGCGGGCTAAAGCTACCTGCGGAATTTTCTCCAAAGTTACTTCAAGTTCTCTTGCCAACATTCGCTCAAAATAAAAATTTTTTTCCTCCTCGCTTGCTGTTTGGCTTTTTTTTAGTTGAACCTGGGGTTGAAAACCACTGTTCTTAGAAGTAACAACCTCCAACGCGTAGGCCAGAAAGCGCTCTGGAACCACCACTTCAAAAACTCCGTTCTTATTTACTTTCTCTGCCCTTATACCGTGCTTATTTAAAACAACGACCGCTTTGTTGGCTTGGTATTCATCTAGATTGGAGAGAACAACTTCCTTGCCACACGAAAGAAGCAAAATGCTACTAAGCAAAATAGCCCATTTCATACAAAAGGTTTTTAAGTTTTTGAATCACTTGTTTGTTCAGTCTACTAATGTAGCCTTTTGTTTTTCTTTTTTTGGTAGCAAACTCTTGAAAAGTTTGATCTTCAAAGTAACAACTCTTCAAAAACTCTTGTTCAGTCACGGTTAATTTTTTTGAAGCTTGCAAAATAGCTTTTAAAAAATCGTTTTTGAGGATTTTTTCTTCAGTTGACTCTGAAGCGCTGAAGAGATCTAATTTTTCAAAACTCAGTTCTCCTGTCGCAAGTTGAAAAGTTAAAACTCCTGTAGCTAAGGTGCTGAAAGGGTTATCAGTAGGATCTTGCGCCCTCGCATTTTCATAAGCATCAAAAGCTTTGATTATTTTATAGGCATAAGGAGGCAACCCTGAACATCTTCTTAGGTAATCAATACAAGAACCCCTTATGCGTGCTGCGGCATATCCCTCAAAACTATCATTTAGTTTTGGATCGTACCTTCGAAGACTTTCAACAAGGCCAACTTGAGCCTGACCAAGCAACTCATCGAAAAGAGAGTCAGATAATTTAAACCTTTTAATTATTATCCGAACAATTTTTTGACAAAGTACCAGTCCTCGTTCGACTAGAGAATCCTCTTGCAAGTCTATCCCTTCGTGCATTTTATAATTAAATCGAGAGATTTTGAAAATAGTTTACCTATTGACTATTAAAGTCAATTTCGAAAAAAATTCAAAATCTCTATGGCACGTTTATCACCAGAACCTGAGACCCGGTTCTTTATTGATCAGCTAAGTCAGGAGCTTTCAACTAAAATTTCAAATTCCACGCTAGCATCAAAGCTTATCTCTCTATGCATTTCCCGAAATCCGGAAGTTATTTCCGGTTTGAACCAACTTATGGTTTTATTTGATAACCCAGAAGATATAATTAGCCTTATAAATAGTGGTGACTCGCAAGAGAAAATAGTTATTATTCATAGAAATCGGAGCTTATTTGGAGAGCTGTTAACTTCAATTCTACGAAATTTTGTGAAGTCGGCTTACTTAGAGCTAAGAGAGTTTGAGCCAAAACAGCTTAACTTTGAAGAGTCGAAAGCGAACTATGCCTCGCAAGTTATCTCAAACGAACCATGGTCAAGCAGCACCGGGGAGTTTAAAGAAGCTGTTACTAGTTTCGCTTTGTTCAAGGTTTTTTTAGTAACTAAGACTGTTCCAACCGATTCTCTTGAAGTATTTAGAATGAACCTAGAATTTAAGCTGAGAACTCTTATTCAAAATAAATTGTCCAAGCTAGGACATGAGCTTAAAGAAACACCACTTACGCCCGACCAACTTGGTTTAGGTCTCTAAAAGATAAATTCGCGACTGAACTTAGTCAGCGGAGGTTTTTTGAGCAAAGTGAGGAGAATTTTCCTGATTATGTGAGTGATTTATTAGCATCTTTTACCGCCAGACATACTGAAAGTTTGAACAACTTGGTCAGTGAAGTAAACTCTGAGAAAAAACGAGATATAATTATTGGCTTTATAGTTGAGCAATTTGTAAGCTTATACACTAATTTAGAGGAACTTTTGAAGGCTGAGCCTCCACAGCCTTTTCCTTGCTCCTCTGCCTAAAAGCTAGCTAGTTTTTGGCTTTAGCTGATCTGAAGGTTTCTCTGGTCAAAGAAGAAGTTTTTGCTTACAGAAAGACTTTTAAGGGCTAGTCAAGTTTTCAATTTTTAGAATCCTCAAAGGTAAACCTCCTAGGAAGACCAATCTTGAGTTTTAAAGGATCTTTTCAATTGAACCATTTTCTGCATCAGTTAAATAACGAGGTACTCGATTGGTATATTCTCAATTTATATAGTCTGGTCAAAATAAATTTATTTTTCTCAAAGGGTTGAACAACCAAACTTAAAGCCTTTAATAAAAACAATAAGAAATTTCAAGCCTTTTTGAAATAACTATCAGGCACCTTGGAGAATACTTAAAACCTCTGAATTATCTCCTGCAACACCCTGAAACCTTTTTCCATTTGAGAGATTTTGAAGCTTTCATTTGGACCATGGATATTATCACCCTCAAGGCCAAAACCCATCATGATCGGTAATAGGCAAATATCATTAAAAACCTCAACTATGGGTATCGAAGCGCCCATCCACTGGGGGACGATGGGATTGCCTGTAGCATTCTTTAAGATTTGCATAATTTTTTGTACCCTTGGATCTTCATAAGGAACCAGCACAGGGTTACCCCCCACACCTTCATCAATAATTTTAAGCCTGAAATGAGGATCGATATGTTGCTGGACGAAGTTTCGCACAGACTCTAATACCTTTGCAGAGCTCTGGCCTAGAGCTGTTCTAATAGACAACTTAACACCGCAGTAGCTTGGTATAACATTTTTGATGCCCATACCGGAGTAACCCCCATAAACACCCACCGCATCCATCCAAGGGTAGAAAGCCAGCAAAAAAGGATGGCACATTAGAGTTGCTTTTTGAGCACCAATCAATCGAGCATAGGATTCGTCATTCAACTCCACTAAACTTACAAGATTTTTATAATCGCTACTGGGCTCTCCTTGGCACCCCTCAAAAAATCCAGGGATTCTCTGAAAACCGTCTGAAAACATTAAAGTTAAAAGCCTTGAAACCTCCGAAATCGGGTTAGGTGCAAGTCCACCATGAGCGCCCGAGTGTAGATCAGATCCAGGCCCCTCAACTATAAACTCTAGCCATGCTGTCCCCCTAACCCCCAGCGTGATACTTTCAAGGGACTCAGATACACTTCCTGAGTCTACCACCAAAACGCAACTAACACCCTCCAAAATTTGCTTTCCGCGCTCTTTTATAAAAACTTGACTTCCTTGACCACCGGACTCCTCCTCACCTTCAATTATGAAAAACACTTTTCTGTTCAGCTGACCACACCCCTTGAGCCTTTTGACAGCTTGTAATGAGTACCAAAGCTGTCCTTTGTTATCTTGAGCGCCCCTCGCATATAATCTTCCGTCTCTTTCTGTTAACTCGAACGGGTCCGAAATCCAGCCTTCCTCCATTCTAGCGGGCTGAACATCGTAATGTCCGTAGATCGCCAAAGGGTTTCTGTCTTCGGAACGTCCAATGCAACTAGCTATAACTACAGGTTTGTTTCTTGTCTCAAAAATCCAAACCTCATCGCAAAAAGATCGCAAATAGTTGCTTAACCAGTTGCAGCACTCACGAAGCTCAGAATCGAAAGAGCTATCGGTAGATATGGACTTGAACGAAACAAACTTTTTAAAGTTAGCTAAATCTAAAAACTCCACATATGAATTTTAAACATTATTTAGGGTGTGAAAAAGCTTTACTAATCTAAATGTTCATCATCTCGTGAGTAATAAGCTAAGGTTAAAGGATATGCATATTTGCCTAAAATTTTGATACGTTAGAAATTGAGTTAAACTTTAAGCAATTCATACTCTCAACTCATAGGTTTCTAAAAGGCCTTATCTCTGTGAAGTTATTTAAAAATCTTAAACAGCTTTGACCTGCTAGTCGCTGAAACTTCAAAAAGTTTAAAGTTCAATTAGAAACAAGCAAAAAATTTTCTTTTACACTAAATTAGCGAGTTGAACCGTTCTCTTAAATTTAAAATCCGTAGAGCTGCAAAAAAATCCGTTAATTAAAGTTGACTAAAACTTACAACTAGTTACTTCATCTCTAAATGTACAGTCAGTGTAGTAGGCAAAAATTTAAACTTATATCTACCATCGGAAGGATTTTGTTAGTAAATTTTAAATAGCATGCGAAAGTTTATTATAGTAAGTTTACTTTTGTTTACAGTCATAGGTTGCGCTAGATTAAAAGAAGCATTTGGCCTAGATTCAAGCAAGATAGAAGAAAGTGATTTAGTTGGCGAAGCTAATATTCCAATGGATCCAGGTAGCCCGACAGGGTTATTTAGAAATATTTATTTTGACTTTGACAGTAGTCAATTTAACGCTGCTGCCTTAGAAGATCTTGCGTTTAATATAAACGTGCTTCGCTCGAATCCTGATTTAAAGATTACTTTGGAAGGTCATTGCGATATTAGAGGGACCAAAGACTACAATTATGGCTTAGGGGCTAGAAGAGCCAACGCAGTTAAGAATTATCTTTTAAGCAAGGGCCTGGACCCAAAAAGGTTTGAGACAGTGAGTTATGGTTCGGATATGCCTATTGCGTTGGGAAACACTGAGGAAGATCATGCAATGAATAGAAGAGTCCATTTTCGAGTAAAGTGAGTTTTCAAAGAGAGCTAGAACCCCCTAGCTGAACTTTTTAGATTAAAGTCAGGCTTCCAAAATGCAGTATAAAGTTGTCGAGTATTAGTAAAAA
>Ga0308407_1000233_pt1 | contig 46125 bp, 29 predicted proteins | sample HotsprSampleMSe2_FD_203476 | JGI IMG/M metagenome (GOLD analysis project Ga0308407, IMG submission 203476) | Hot spring phototrophic mat microbial communities from Mushroom Spring, Yellowstone National Park, Wyoming, United States - 20060911_MSe2 ...
ATGCGCCGACTGCATTCCCACCGAGTGCACATACACATGCTTGGGGAGATGTAACAGGTACACCAACGACAGTACAAGGCTATGGCATAACAAATGCGGTAAGAACAGATGTGTCATATAATGATCCGGCATGGCTAGCAGGTTTGGATTGGAGCAAGATAAATAATGCGCCGACTGCATTCCCACCGAGTGCACATACACATGCGTGGAGTGATGTAACAGGTACACCAACGACAGTACAAGGCTATGGCATAACAAATGCGGTAAGAACAGATGTGTCATATAATGATCCGGCATGGCTAGCAGGCTTGGATTGGAGCAAGATAAATAATGCGCCGACTGCATTCCCACCGAGTGCACATACACATGCTTGGGGAGATGTAACAGGTACACCAACGACAGTACAAGGCTATGGCATAACAAATGCGGTAAGAACAGATGTGTCATATAATGATCCAACATGGCTAGCAGGATTGGATTGGGGTAAGATAAATAACACTCCATCATTTTTGACCACAGTAACAACCAACGCCACCCTCACTGGCGATGGTACAAGCGGCAATCCATTAGGATTGAATTTAAATAATCCAAATTTATGGACAGCACAGCAATCGATAAATGCCAATGTAAATAACGGATTTGCATTATTTGTAACAAATCCAAATGCTACAGGTTCTGCAGCATATTTCAATACAGATAATGCGAATTATGCAACAGTAGTAATAGAACAAGATGATCCAAATGGCACAGCATTGCAGATAGTAGGTAATGTCATTAACAATGGAAATACATTAACAGATGGAAGCGTAGTTATAACAAACACAAATTCATCGTTTAATGGTACACTACTGTCGGCACAAATTGCTGATCCAAGTGATGCAGTTGCAGCAATATTTAGCTCAAATAATACTAATCCATTAGATGCAACAGTAACAATAGAACAGTTAGGTACAGGTGGATTAGCATTATTAGCCAAAGGCAAAATAGCAATATCAAACGGCAATAATACAGGCACATTGCAACTTGGCAACTTGAATGCTAATCATACATACACATTGCCAAATAGTACTGGAACGCTTGCATTATTAAGTGATATACCAACAAGCTTCCCACCAAGTGGGTCAGCAGGTGGCGATCTAAGCGGCAATTATCCGAACCCGACAGTATCAAAAATACAAGGCTATAATGTAAGCAATACAGCTCCTTCAACTGGAGAAGTTCTAAAATGGAATGGTTCTGCTTGGGCACCAGCAGTAGACGATAATACAACATATACAGCAGGAAATGGTATAAATATAGCTGGCACAACAATAAGTGCTAATTTTGCTGGGAGTGGGTCAGCAAATACAGTAGCACGTAGCGACCATGATCACGCAGGAGTTTACGAACCAGTATTAACGAAAGGAGATTTAACAACAACAACAACAGGTGTTACAATAACAGGTGGAGCAGGTGCAGTTATTGGGAATGGTGCAACAATAAACATAGCAACAGCAACTGCTACACAAACTGGTTTATTAAGCACCACGGACTGGACAACATTCAATAGCAAAGAGAATGCATTGACATTTACAGGACCGTTGAGCCGTACAGGCAATACAATATCGATACCGGAAGCCAGTGGCACACAAGATGGGTATTTAAGCAGCACGGACTGGACAACATTCAATAGCAAAGAGAATGCATTGACATTTACAGGACCGTTGAGCCGTACAGGCAATACAATATCGATACCGGAAGCCAGTGGCACACAAGATGGGTATTTAAGCAACACGGACTGGACAACATTCAATAGCAAAGAGAATGCATTGACATTTACAGGACCGTTGAGCCGTACAGGCAATACAATATCGATACCGGTAGCCAGTGGCACACAAGATGGGTATTTAAGCAACACGGACTGGACAACATTCAATAATAAATTGACCACAGTAACAACCGATGCCACCCTCACTGGCGATGGTACAAGCGGCAATCCGCTTAGCTTGAATTTAAACAATTCAAACACTTGGATTGCATCCCAAAATATAATTGGCAATGCAAATGCAACAACTATGTTGGCAATAACTAACACATATTCAAACTTTGATGGCACACTTTTATCAGCACAAGTATCAAATGCAAATGATGGGACAGCAGCAATATTCAGTTCAAATAATACTAATCCATTAGATGCAACAGTAACAATAGAACAGTTAGGTACAGGTGGATTAGCATTATTAGCCAAAGGCAAAATAGCAATATCAAACGGCAATAATACAGGCACATTGCAACTTGGCAACTTGAATGCTAATCATACATACACATTGCCAAATAGTACTGGAACTCTAGCATTATTAAGTGATATACCAACAAGCTTGCCACCAAGTGGGTTAGCAGGTGGCGATCTAAGCGGCAGTTATCCGAACCCGACAGTAGCAAAAATACAAGGCCATAATGTAAGCAATACACCTCCTTTAACTGGAGAAGTTCTAAAATGGAATGGTTCTGCTTGGGCACCAGCAGCATCTTCAGTGGTAGTATCCAGTAACAATACCCTCACAGGCGATGGTACAAGCGGCAATCCGCTTAGCTTGAATTTAGCAAATGCGAACACATGGACAGGTGATCAAACGTTTACAAATTTTGCAGCTACTGGCACGGTTTCATTGCCGAACAATTCTATAACGGATCCGATGATAAACAGTGTAAGTTGGAGCAAGATAACAGGGGCCCCATCATTTTTGACGGGAGTAACAACCAACGCCACCCTCACTGGCGATGGTACAAGCGGCAATCCACTCAGCTTGAATTTAGGAAATCAAAATACTTGGACAGCTCGTCAGAATGTAAATGCGAATGTTGCTAATGATTATAGTTTCTTTGTAACTAATCCTGCAGCTAATGGTTCTGCAGCTCTATTCTCTGTAAATTCATCATTACCAACAGTTGTAATAGAAAATACTGGTACTGGTAATGCTTTAGAAGCTGTAGGGAATGTATTAGTTGAAGGCAATGTAGCATTGACAGATGACACATACACAGGTACTTTGCAATTAGGTTCATTATCAGCAGATCGCACATATACATTACCAGATGCAAGTGGAACTATATTATTAAATACAACATTTACAGAAAGTGATCCAGTATTTGGGTCGAGTGTAGCAGCTGGAATAACAGCAGGAGATATAAGCAATTGGAATACAGCATATAGCTGGGGCAATCATGCGACAGCCGGATATTTGACAGCAGTATCAATAGATGCCAACAACACCCTCAGCGGCAACGGTACAAGCGGTAATCCGCTTAGCTTGAATTTAGCAAATGCGAACACATGGACAGGTAATCAAACGTTTACAAATTTTGCAGCTACTGGCACGGTTTCATTGCCGAACAATTCTATAACGGATCCGATGATAAACAGTGTAAGTTGGAGCAAGATAACAGGGGCCCCAACATTCTTGACGGGAGTAACAACCAACGCCACCCTCACAGGCGATGGCACAAGCGGCAATCCACTCAGCTTGAATTTGGCAAATGCAAATACCTGGACAGGAGCACAAACATTCAACGCTGCAACAGCTTTTGGTGCACCTGTAACCTATAATGCTTCTGCAACAGCTACTTTTGGAGCAACCACTACATTCAACGACGCTGCTACATTCAACGATAATGTAACTATTGGTAGTGCCACATCTTCAAATACAACAACTATAGCCAACGACAACACCGCTCCTGCTTTGACTGTTACTAGTGTTGGTTCAGCTCCAGCAGTGGACGTTTATGGCTCTCTTGCAGTTCAAAATGGCGATATTGATCTAAATGGCGACCTTAATTTAACAAACGGACGCATTGTATCTGCTTCATCAACACTTACTAGTCCATTTATCAATTTGACAAATACAAATGCTTTATACAATGATTATATGCTGAATGTTCTTAACAATGGTGGTGGTTCTGCTGCATCATTTGTAAACACAAATTCAAATGATATTGTAGTTACAATGTCTGGTGCTTCAAATACAAACGCAGTATTATCAGTAACACAATCAGGAAGTGCACCGGCTGTAAGTGTTGAAGGCAATGTAGCATTGACAAATGGCACAAACACAGGTACTTTGCAATTAGGTGCATTAACAACAGATCGCACATATACTCTACCAAATGCAAGTGGAACAATAGCGTTAACAAGTGATATACCAACAATTAATATTAATTCTACACTAACTGGAGATGGTTCTACATTAAATCCTTATGGGATTAATTTGGCAAATGCAAATACCTGGACAGCTGCACAAACATTCAACGCAGCTACTACGTTCGGTGCAACTGCAACATTCAATGCAGGTGCTACATTTGCAAACAATCCTGTAACATACAATGCAGGAGCAACTGCGACATTCAATGCAACTGCAACATTTAACGAAGCTGCTACATTCAACGATGATGTAACTATTGGTAGTGCCACATCTTCAAATACAACAACTATAACCAACGACAACACCGCTCCTGCTTTGACTGTTACTAGTGTTGGTGGTTCAGCTCCAGCAGTGGACGTTTATGGCTCTCTTGCAGTTCAAAATGGCGATATTGATCTAAATGGTAATATTAACATTACTGATGGTAAAATTGTTTCTTCATCAGCTAACTTAACAAATCCTTTCATTAGCTTGACAAATACAAACAATGGCTTCAGTGACTATATGCTTAACGTATTAAACAATGGTGGTGGCTCTGCTGCTTACTTCGAAGGAACTGATGCAAATGATAAAGTTGTTCAAATAACAGGCAATTCTACCACCAATCCAGTTCTTTCTGTTACTAACAATGCATACCAACCAAACAATGATGCTCCAGCTATGGATGTGCAAGGTGTAATTACTTTAAATAACGGAAGAATTTACGGAAATATTACGACTAATGCACCAACATCCAACCATATAATCGATCTTACTGTAAATGATCCGTCATTTACTAATTACGTCATCTCTGCTACAGCCGTTAATAATGGTAGAGCTGGAGCTTTCTATGCTGAAAATAGTTATGCACTTGTTGCAAACAACAATTCGAGCTCTACACCAGCTTTATATGTAATGAATGACGATTATCAATTAAACAACAATCCATTAGCTGAGGCAATAAGAGTAGAAGGTATGGTTAATATAAGCAGTGGTAGAATATATGGTGATATAACTGGACCTTTAACACCACCATATACACCTATAATTGATGTTACAGTAAATGATGTGAATTTTGATGAATACGTCATCTCTGCTACAGCCCATGGTACGGGTAAAGGTGGCGCTTTCTATGCTGAAAATAATTATGCACTTGTTGCAAGCAATTCATCAGATGATCCTTTAAAGGCTACACTTTTAGTACAAAATACCTATTCCAGTGATAACTCTCCCAACTCCGAAGCTACCGCCATCGAAGTTGCAGAAGGTCGCGTAGTTCTATCGTATGACGATCAAGATAACAATATTCCACCTGCATCTGGCGGTACTGTTAATTTATCAAACTACGGTTATCTATCTGTAATAAAATTAACTGACAATACAACAACATCTGTAATATTACCAACAAATCAAAAAGCAGGACAAATTCTCTATATTATCAATGCAACAGGTAGCAATCAAACAATTGCAGGTGTTATCGTTCCAAATGGTAGAATGATTATGCTTGTATCGGACGGAACAAATTGGTATCCACAGAACTAATCTAACATTCAATAAAACAATAAAAGACGCCCAATTTACTGGGCGTCTTTTTTTATTTCACTTGCCATTTAGTTACCTCTGGGCATTTAAGCATTAGCCAAAAAACATCCGATGCTTCGGAAACATCGGATGTTTGAACATTTCAGACTTGAAAATTAACTAATTGTTGGAAATTTCAGTATTTACAAGTGAATTTTCTTCCTTGTTTTGTTCAATAATTGGACTTTCGTATTCGAGTACGCTAAATAAGATCTTATCTTTCGCTTCGCTGAGTGAGCCTTGCACTTTGGCACCAGTCTTAATGATTCCTTTCAGAATTTCTTCTGCTAATTCATCTTCAATATACTTTTGCAAAGCACGACGCAATGGACGAGCTCCAAATTTCTCATCGAAACCTTTATCGACCAAGAAATCTTTAGCATCATCGGTCAAAATTAGTTCAATGCGATTTGTCTTCAATCGATCCATAAGCCTACGAAGTTGAATATCTATGATTCCATAAATATGCTGGCGTTCGAGCTTACGGAATATGATGAAATCGTCAATTCTATTGATAAATTCAGGATTAAACAAGCGTCTAATAGATTCTTCGATTGTTGATTTTATATTTTCGTACTCGTTTTCCGCTGTTTTTTCGACGAAGCCAAGACGACCGCCTTCTTTTAAGTCCCGTGTTCCAACATTAGATGTCATAATAATCACAGTATTTTTGAAGTCAACTTTGCGTCCTAATCCATCTGTTAGTATGCCATCATCAAAAACTTGTAGCAGGATATTGAAAACATCAGGATGAGCTTTTTCGATTTCATCGAGCAAAATAATTGAATATGGTTTGCGACGAACCTTTTCGGTAAGCTGACCACCTTCTTCATAACCGACATAGCCCGGTGGAGCACCAACTAAACGAGAAACAGTGTGTTTTTCCATATACTCGCTCATATCAATGCGAATAAGTGCATCTTCGCTATCGAACATAACACGAGCCAAAGCTTTTGCAAGCTCAGTTTTTCCAACACCAGTTGGACCTAAGAACATAAAGGAGCCAATTGGGCGATTGGGATCTTTCAGTCCTGCACGTGCACGCCTGATAGCTTTTGCAAGATGATCAATTGCTTCATCCTGTCCGACGACCATACTTTTAAGCTCTTCGGAAAGTTTAAGTAATTTATTCGATTCGCTTTCTGCAATTTTATTCACCGGAATACCAGTCATCATTGCAACAACATCAGCGATATCGTCCTCAGTAACTGGAAAAATTCTTGCAGCTGATTCGCTTTCCCATTTAGCTTTTTCAAGCTCGAGCTCGTTTAGCAAATTCTTTTCAATATCACGCAAGCGAGCGGCTTCTTCAAAATTTTGTTGCTTTACAACTTGTGTTTTTTCATTGCGAACTTGCTCAATCTTTTCTTCAATCTCGATTATATGTTTTGGAACAACAATATTTGCAAGATGCACACGGGCGCCGGCCTCGTCGAGCACATCAATTGCTTTATCGGGTAACATCCTATCGGAAATATAGCGTTCTGCAAGCCGCACACAAGCCTGAATAGCTTGATCCGAATAATAAACATTATGATGAGCTTCGTAGCGGTCTTTTATGTTGTTTAGTATTTGCAAGGTTTCTTCGGGCGTTGGTGGATCAACCAATATTTTCTGGAAACGGCGCTCCAATGCACCATCTTTTTCGATATATTGCCTATATTCGTCCAGAGTGGTTGCCCCTATGCATTGAATATCACCACGCGCAAGCGCTGGTTTGAACATATTCGAAGCATCGAGCGAACCACTGGCGCTTCCAGCACCAACAATAGTATGCAATTCATCTATAAATAAAATCACATCCTTAGCTTTTTCAAGTTCATTAAGGATTGCTTTCATACGTTCTTCAAATTGTCCGCGATATTTTGTGCCAGCAACTATCGCAGCCAAATCAAGTGTAACAATTCGCTTATCGAAAAGTGCACGCGAAACCTTCTTCTGCACAATTCTTAATGCCAGACCTTCAACAATAGCAGTTTTCCCAACTCCTGGCTCGCCGATAAGCACAGGATTATTCTTTTTGCGGCGCGATAGCACCTGCGAAACTCGCTCAATTTCTTTGAGACGCCCGACAACGGGATCGAGCTTTCCTTCAACCGCAAGTTTTGTTAAATCGCGTCCGAAATTATCAAGAACAGGTGTTTTTACTCTTTCTTTTGCTTTTGGCACCTGTGGTATATTTTTAGGCTGATATTCTTGCTTCATTGTTCCTCCTGAAAGAAAACTGTCCAACTCTCTTCGAGCAGTATCATAAGTAACTGAAAATTGCGACAAAATTTGCGCTGCAATGTTTTCTTCATCACGCAGCAAAGAAAGCAGCAAGTGTTCCGTTCCGATAACATCCGATTTGTAAAGTCTGGCTTCAAGTAGTGTAATTTTCAGAACTTTTTCAGCCTGTTTAGTAAGCGGAATGTTACCTATGGTCATTGTTGCGTTGCCAGTACGTACTGTATCTTCAATAGTTTTTTTCAATTGGTATAGGTCAACATTTAAATTTTTAAGCATTTTAACCGCAAGACCTTCACCTTCGCGAATAATACCAAGTAATAAATGCTCGGTGCCAATGTAATCGTGCCCAAGGCGAATAGCTTCCTCGCGACTTAATCGAATTACTTCGTTTACTCTGTTCGAAAAATTTGCTTCCATCTTAATTCCTCATTTTTAAGTGTATTTTTTCATATACAAAGACGATTTGCTTTGTTATTTATTTATTTTACGTATTTTTGCAATTTTTATATAAATATTATCGACAATTCTTTCAATTTTTTAATTTGACTAAAAATTACTATTTTTAGTTACAAAATTTATTAATTGTTTATAATCAAAATGACTTTAAGCGAAATTACAAAGCCAATAAAACAAGAACTGGACGAGTTTAACAAGTTCTTCAAAAAAAGTTTAAAAACGGATGTCCCACTTTTGAATTTAATTATACGTTATCTTACATACAAGAAAGGCAAGCAGGTTCGTCCCGCATTGGTGATGCTCTCGGCGGCTCTTTGTGGTGGAATTAACGAACGCACTTTTGTTGGTGCCGCGCTTGTGGAACTGCTGCACACAGCCACTCTTATTCACGATGACGTTGTTGATGATGCAGATGAACGCCGTGGGCTTGCATCTATCAATAAAAAATGGAACAACAAGATTGCCGTACTCGTCGGTGATTATCTTCTATCAAAAGGATTGCTATCAGCTATTGATCACCAAGAATATGTATTTTTGGATATTATTTCACGGGCTGTCCGCCAAATGAGCGAAGGAGAATTGCTCGGTATAGAAAAATCCCGCACACTTCGAGTTTCTGAAGATGATTATTTTAAAATTATCAATGCAAAAACGGCTTCTCTTCTTAGTGTTTGCTGCGAAATTGGTGCATTTTCTACTTCTTCGGACTTGCATTACCGCAACCTGCTAAGAGACTTTGGCACATATTGCGGGCTGGCTTTCCAAATACGTGATGATATTTTTGATTATACTTCTTCGCAAAACGAAATCGGCAAACCGGTTGGCAACGACCTCCGTGAAAAGAAAATTACTTTGCCTTTGATCTATGCACTGCAAAAAATTCAACCAAGCGAGGCAAAAAAAATCACAAAACAAATTAAAAACGGGAAACTTTCTGATAAACAAATAGCTGATCTGGCAAATATGGTTATTAGTACAGGCGGTATAGATTACGCAAAAAATTTAGCTAATGATTACGTCCTAAAAGCAAAACAATGTTTGCAAGATTTTCCTGCATCTGATGCAAAAACATCTCTAATAAATTTTGCTGATTTTGTAGTATCACGAGACTTTTAAAATGGCAAAAATTTCACCAATGTTTGCTCTTGAAGCAGAAGAGCTATTCGAAAACGGCAATCATCAAGATGCAATAGAGCTTTGCAAAAACGGTATCGAGCTTTATCCCGAATATCTTACTGGATACCTTACTTTAATTGATTTATATTTGAAAATTTCTGATTATCAATCAGCAGGCAATATCATCCAAAAAGTTAAAGATTCGTTCCCATACAATAAGCAAATTTACCATTACGAAAAAATTTTATATGATAGCTTAGAAAATCAATCAGATTACGATCAAAACTTTACTCGAATCGGAGAAGCTTTATCAAATAAACATTTAGAAGTATCGAAAGATGAAAAAATTATTTCTGAAAAAGATGATCTGCCAACAAATTTTGATCGAAATTTAGATGATTTTAATAAGAATGCTCAGGAATACGATACTGAAAAAATTGCTTCAATTCCAGAAATCACCGAAAATATACAAAACGATGAGTTTATCATCCAAGACAAAGAAGAGTATCTCTTAGCTGAACATATCGTAACAGAAGAACCCTTAGCGGATAGCTCTGTAGAAATTCTGCCAACTGGTTTTCTAAAATATTATGCAGCTCAAAACAAACCCGAGTTTCATAAAACCTCGATAAAAGCAAGCGATAAGTTCATTATTGATGGGCTTTTCGATTATGTATTCTTTGATTACTCAAAGTCAAATATAAGCAAGTTTGAACTAAATGCGGCATTCGATATTGAACATTTAGCATCAAAATACCAACCTATCGAGGCACAAGAAGATGATTTAACAAAGCTCGCTGAAAAAATAACAAATATCAGTAAAATTTCACCAATCGAACCAGCAGATGATTCTCCAAATGAAGAGGAACCTGTTAATTATACACCACCTGCAACGGAAACAATGGCAAAAATTCTCATCCAGCAAGGCAAACTTGATAAAGCTGTGAAAATTTATCTAAAACTTGCAGAATCGAACCCCGAAAAACGTGATTATTTCTTACTCCAAGCCGATGAAATAAAAAAAAGCATTGAGCAAAAGTAATATACTCGCTCGTCAATTCAATTGCAAAATAAATTTGTTTAATATAAAAATTTTAATTTTAGAATAGAATTGTCAAAAAAAATTTGGTTATTTTCTGAAAAACCCTTAATTTTGAATTCTTGAAAATTTGAACGGTCCCATAGACTAATGGTTAGGTCACCAGCCTTTCACGCTGGCAGTAGGGGTTCGAATCCCCTTGGGATCACAGAAAAAAGGGCTTTCTCAATAGAGAAGCCCTTTTTAAATTCATTAATTTGCTTCTATCTTTGCTTTTATTAATTCTAACTCTACTTTCTTTTGCTTTAATAGTTGGTTATAAGTTGGAATTAATTCTATTTCATTTTCAACTTCAAACAGCTTTATTTTTCTTTCAATAAAAGCAATTTCAGCTTTAACTTTCCCTATTTTTGCTAATATGTCTTCTTTTGTATCAAAAAAAGTGTTACTAAAGAAAAACATTTCATAACTCCTTTATATTATTTACAATTCCAACTTATAATCATTTGAATATTCAATTTAATATTACAAATTTAAGTCCCTTTTTATATTCTGTATAAACTCATCTTTATTGGTTTTAATTGTAGTTTCCAGAATATCAAATCTACCTGAACCAATAATCCAAAATAGTTTATCAACTGAATAGGGTGTTATCCCTGCTTCTTTTGAAAATTTATAAACGAGTTTAAAAATCTCTATATCATTTGCGTTTTTAGGACATAGACCCAAACTAATGAATATTTCTTTTATATGTGTATCAGGTTTTATGAAATCTGTGCTAAAGTGTTCTTTAATAAAGTCGCAAGTCAGCGCAAATCCAAAACCGATAATTTGTTCAGAAATTTCATATACTAATTTAATCATATTTTCTACGTATAGTTCTTCATTTACCTCTTTGTATTTCAAGTATTCGTTAATATAATTTTTCAAATCATCCAAATCTTTAAATTTTGATAAAAATTTTGCGCCATCATAGGCAGATCTGAAAAACATTACCCAATGGCTATTTCCTTTTTCTTTATTAATAAAACCACCTTTATCGTGTTTTTCTATGAAAACATCACATATTTCCTCCCAATTTTTATACTCATCAAAAACTTTTTTAGGATCGAAATCAAACAAATATTGTTTAAGTTCTTTAATATTACCAATGGTGTTTTCCATATGATTTCTATTAATAGCAGAGCAAAGCAATTTGTAATAAGCATCGTTTAAATTTTCAAGCTTACTGTGTTTCTCAATTGGTTGAAGTGCTTTATCGAGCAGATTCCTACGATCTGCCTCATTTTCGCCAGGGATTCGCTCAAGCAAATAATTATACGCGTAATCAACAATTTGTTTTGCGTTGTACATAATTTACCTCATTATAAAAATGATAAAAACAATTTATATTTTTTTGCATTCCTCACCAATCCGCTCCATCAACTGTGCTTTATAGCTATTTGATATTGGAAGGAATGTTCCATTATTGAGCTGTAGTTGCATCCGTCTGCCCAGCCTTATTTCTTTAATATGCTTCACATTTACCAAATAACTGTTGTGAATTCTTATGAAATCATAACCATTGAGCTTTTCTTCAAAATATTTTATTTTCTTACTTATTCTGCGTCGCTCATCACCAATTGAGATTATTGAGTAATTCCCGTCAGCTTTTATGTGAATAATATCATCAACTGAGATAATCTCCATACTGTTCCTTGTTTTAAGTTGAATTTTGTTCGTACTTTTTTTGATTTGGTTTGATAAATACTCTGGTGCTAAATAATTAATAATTGAAAGAAATAAAAAGTAACTTTGTACGAAAACAGTATTTTAATGTATAACTGCCGTAAAATTGATGATAAAAATTTTTTCTATTAAAATATATTAATATTTGGAGCTTTAAATTGATCTTTCAATTTGGGAAAATGAAAATTTGTGAGGTTTTGATTTTATGATATTTAATTGAATTGCTTTATTCACTACAATCAAAAATTGCTGAAATTGCTGTTCCAACTTTCTTTTCAGCAAATATTTCGAGTGCACCGCCGTGTTGTTTAAGCATATCAGAGACTATCGAAAGTCCCAGACCGTTGCCTTTCTCATTTGCAGTACCTCATTGAGAAGTAATCATTGTGCGTGCTTTTAAGCTTTCTACTACTTCTTGCGGCATCCCAATACCTTGATCCTTAACTACTAACTTAATGTTCCCGGATAAATGCTCGAGCTATATTTCAATTTTAGTACCTTCGGGACTAAACTTGATGGCATTGGTCATCAAATTCCTGAAAACTATGCGAAATATGTTTTCATCAATATGATGTATTGCTGGTTCTAAATCAACTATATTAATCGAAAGTTTCTTGTTTTCTAATGAATCTGCCATTAATTCCAATTCATTGCTAATTAATGAATTTACGTCGATAGGTTTTTTTTGGCAAACAATTTTACCAAGATTAAGGCGCGCCCATACTAATAAATTATCCAGCATTGAGTGCAAACGGTTGCTGGATTCCCGCAACGAGTTTATGTACTTTTGCTTAGCTTCATCATTAAGTCTATCGTAATACATTGTTATAACATCCAACATTTGTTTAAGTGAAGCAACTGGATTGCGCAAATCATGTGCAACAATAGAGAAAAGTTTATCTTTTGTTGTATTAAGTTGAGCAAGTGCTACATTGATTCGTTGTTTGTCTTTGTATCGTTTGTAAAGTAAAACAGTTATAAAAGCAATTACAAAAATTATTATGCTTGCTATTATGATAATGAACATTTGTTTTTGAGCTTGTAGGCGTTTTTCACTCAAAAATCTCTCACGAGCAAGTTTTTGCTCAATTTCTAAGGTAACAACTCTTGGATCATTTCGCTGGCTTGCAGCATCGGCTTCAACATATTTTTCATAATATATTAGTGCATCTTGGTAATTCTTTTTGCTCTTTTCATATTGATAAAGATAGTAATAAACCATAAATCGCCTATAATTGCCTAGAAAATCATACAAAACAACGAATCCTTTATCCAGATACTTTTTAGCATAAAATGCTGCGCTATCGAGTTTGCCAAAATTATAATATGATTCGGCAAGAGCAAAATCATCCGAAAATAGCAATATAAAATTGCTTTTGTGTATTTCACTAATTGATTTGTTAATATTATTTAGAAAATCTTTAAAATTGACTTTTTTAGACAAACCATCAGATTTTTTGGAAATAAAAGGAATTAGCCTAAAACCAAAATACTTCAAATACGACAAACTATCAGGTAATTTTATCAAATATTGGTACGCATTATTCAAAAAATAATAAGCGGAGTCGATATCTCTGTCAAGCATTAACTCACACATAGACCAATTGGAGGCCGCTTTGGCAAATAAATCATCGGTCAAATTGCTAGCGTAATATGCTTTTCTGACATATTCTTCCGTTTTCTTTTTATTTGTAAGTAAATTATTGTATGTAGAAGTATTTATAATCCCTATGTATATTGAAGTATGCACTATTCCCGAATAATTCTTTGTCTTTTCGAAAATTTGCAATGCTTCAAAAAAATAAACTATCGCACTATCTATTTCCCCCACGTTGTAATAAAATTTCCCTTTATTTAAATAAAATTTGCCTAAATGTTAATTACTTCCTAAACTATTAACTTTTTTTTCGTATTTGGATAAAAATGGTATAAAATAATCTGATTTGTAAAATAAGTGTAGATGATTTATTATATCTAAATACTGCTCGATTTCAATTACTTGATTTTGAAGGTTTGTATGCCTCAATTCAATTGTTAGCAATACAGAATCAGGGTAAATAGAATATTTATAATTAGCAATGAGATTGTTTATATTTAAAAGAAGAAGAAAAAATACAACCAAATACTTTATATATATTTTATATTTTCTCATTAAATTTGAATAATTCTTTTTCCTAAGGAATTTTGTAGTTCGTCCTTTTTATTCTCAGTAATGCTAATTTCAAAGACGTCGCTCATTGTAATAGATGCAAATCTACCTTTCTGAAATTTTTAAATATGCTCAATGTTTACCAAATATCTATTATGTACTCGGCAAAAGCCAAAATCTGTGAGCAAATTTTCGAAATGCTTTAAATTTTTTGACACAATAAGTGATGTTTTGTTAGTAAAAATAAATTTTGAATAGTTTTGTTCGGACTCAACTCGCACGATGTCTTTCAAATTGAAAACTTCTTGCCCAGCAATCGTTGGCAACATAATTCTATCAACCTGGTTATTGAATGAGCTTTCAGCAAGCTGTAGTTTTGTTTTAGATTGCCAATTTTCATCTACTTTTTTAAATCTATTAAGCGCATCTTCGAGCATTTCAACAGTAATAGGTTTCAGTAGATAATGCAAAGCTGAAATTTCAAAAGCTCTTATTGCAAATTCGGCATAAGATGTTGTGAAAATTACTTTTAAATTTTCATATTTTATTTGTTTTAATACATCGAAGCCATTTCCATCTGGCAACATAACATCCAAAAATACTAAATTTGGCTTGAGTTTATCTATTGTTTGAACGGCATCTTTTACAGTATGAGCAATAGATAAAACTCTTACTCCTTCAAATGTTTGAAGTAGCAATTCCAAAGATTCTGCGAGATTCTTCTCGTATTCAACCATAATAATATCAATCACTTGTAAAAATAAATATGTAATACAAAATCAAATGTGATATTTACATCTAATTACAAGAAATATACATAAAAATAATGAAAAAGTAAAATCAATTATTCATAATTGAACTTTATGAACACAATCGATAAGATAAATATAAAAAAATCTTTAAATGCAAAATTAATTAATTTTTACAAACATAATGCTTTTCGTAATATTTTTACTATTAATAACTCTTAGATTATACGTACCTGTGGGCAAATCTCTTAAAGAAAAGCTTAAATTAACCTGAGCAGAGTGCAATGCAACTTTATCTCCCAAAATTTTTATTCTATTACCTAAAATGTCATAAATTTCAATTATGAAATAATCAAATTTTTGTGTATTTATTATTAAACTTAGCTTGTCAATTACAGGATTTGGCATAATTTTAATATTAAACTCATCATTGTATTTATCAATAATACCAGCAAGAAGTAATTCCTCAATGAAGGCTTTTGCCAAATTAGCTTCACGAAGGATTTCTTCACTTCTATTACCTAAAATTATTGCGAATGATACAATCACCGAATCATTCTCGGCAATCACAAAGGGTCCAGCCGAGAGCACCATCGATGCATCTGTCACTGATGATTGCACCCGTTGGATGCCGTTCTGCAAAAAACGCAATTTTTCCATTCTTGTAAATCCATCATAAACTCCAGGATTATCATCGCTTGCACCATCATTATCAATAGCGAAAAAGTTATTACCATATTTTGATAGATTTACAACAGCAGCCAAAGGCAATGTGTCATTGCTCGATTTTGCAAAAGCTATACTATTATTTGTATCCCACCATATTAAATTGTCTTGTGGTATTCCAATATCCCAATCAAAATAATGCCCTAAGAATACTGAATCAAGAGCATTACCTGACTTATTGTAGATTGTGTAAATTACAAAAATAGTGTTCGCAAATTGATTATTATTAAACTGATAAATATTTTGTTTAATTTCAATGTTACTGATATTTAATGTATCGTCATTTACTGTTTTAAAATTATTATAGCCTTCGGCTGTTGCAAATTTTCCTGGTAATAATTTATTAATAGCTGAGATCATTTCAAAACCTATATCTTTACGCAATTGAAACTCACCTCTTGCAACGTTGTATAATTCATTCCCATTTGCGCTGAGCATCAAGGCGCCTTCAAATGCCATATTTGCGCCATTTTTGTAATATATTCCTCTGCCTTGCCTATTATTTGGATAATCATTAAAACCTATATTTCCGATGCTATTGAATGTTGCTACCGCATTGTTGTGGTCGAAAGTTTTGTACGAAGGTGATATTATAACGTCATAACTAAAATTATCAGCAAAAAAACCATCTGCTATAATTCTTGCCACAAGCTTTATTTCCTTATCATAAACTTGAGCATCTCTGACCACAAATTCGAAAGGCACCGGTGTTTCGATTATTTCATTATTTGCTAAATTCCCAACATAGACACTATCATTTAGCGTTTTAATCAAGTTATTATCCAAAGTGTAAATTTTGACAGAAACATTATATGCACTATCAAGATAATTTCTCAATATCAAACTGAATTTGATTGTATCATTGGGATAAAATTCATTGCTATGAACGTTTTTCGGCAAGTGCAAAGCCTCCACTCTCAAAGAAATCAATCGCTCATCGGTCATAACTCGCAAAGCATTGACACGTCCTTGACCGAGCTGCCCCAAATATGCTGGATTTTTGTCGTAAAGATAATCAGATGTTGCTTTTACAATCTCACGAATTATAAAATTTGGTTTTTCTTTAAAACGATTCTTTGCAAGTGCTGCAACTCCTGCAACTACAGGTGAAGCCATTGAAGTGCCACTCATTTTGCGGTATTCATTACCAGGAATAGTGGACATTATATCTACACCAGGCGCCGAGACATCAATTTTATAGTTATAGTTTGTAAAATATGCCCTCTCATCATTATTATTCACAGCGGCAACAGACAAAACTCCATTATAAGCTGCAGGATAAAAGAAAACATATAGATTATTATTTCCCGCTGCTGCTACAATAAGCGAGCCCAACTGGTTGGCTGCTTCAACAATATCAGCTTCTGCTTGCGAGTAATGCGTGCTTCCCCAAGAGCAATTGATAATATCAGCTCCCATAGCAGCGGCATACAAAATACCTTGATAACCATTTGATATATTTGTTGCAAATGGCAAATCAGGTCCGATTTTGACAGGCAAAATTTTGATATTTTTTGCGACACCAGCTATTCCCACTTTATTATTTGTTATTGCACCAATTATACCAGCAACGTGCGTTCCGTGAGGATTGCCAGGCAATGGTATATTATCTCCATCTCCATAAAAATCCCAGCCTATCCAATCATCCACAAATCCGTTCCCATCGTCATCAATTCCGTTTGAACGTTTGTCTTTACCCTGCTGATCTGTTCCTATTTCACCCGAATTTGTGTAAATATTATCCTTCAAATCTTCATGTTCGAAATCGACCCCTGTATCGACCACTCCAATAATTACAGTGAAATTACTATCCACATATTCCCAAGCTAAATTTGCTTTTATCTGCTTAATGTAATATTGCTCGCTGTAAAGCGAATCGTTAGGTTCAATCAGCAATTCGTGCTTATAAAGCGGTTCAGCATACTCTATTTCAGGTAAAAGAGTAATTTTCCTTGCTGCAAGTTCAGGAGAAATTGATTTTTCATATTCTACTATTGCAATTAAGTCAAGATTAAGCTCTTTTTTGTTGAATGAAGATTTATATCTTTTGCTGTTTTTGGACTTATTATATAGAATTAACAATTCATTCGGAATATATGGTTTTGCTTGATTTTTCCCTAAAATTTTCTCGAAATTCGAGAAAGTAATGTTGCGATTATTTGATAGCCAATAATTTGCCAAATTTGAGTGTTTTTTAAATTTTACTACTAATTTATTAGAATAATAATTCTGTGAATAAACTAATATTGGGCAAAATGCCAAAATCAATAAAAATAAAATATTTTTCTGCATTTTTTTACTCTTTTTGTTTTAAAAAATTGGTGTTCTAATTTCAATTTTTACTGTTCTGCTATAACTTCGACCTTCAGGCAAATTATTATCATAGATTAATTCATCACTACCTATTGGATATTGTTCAACATTTTCTGGATTTAGCTTTAAATATGACCGTACTTCATCGCAACGACGGCGTGCTAATTCACGATTATACTCGCTACTACCAGTACGATCAGCATAACCATAAATTTTTACTCTTGAATTAGGCATAATCTTTGTTTTGATATAATCAAGCACAGGTTTGTGTATATCTAAAATTGTAGATTTATCAAAATCGAACAAAATTAGTGAATAACGCTCAATTTTGTAATCATTTTCAATGAATTCTCTTTTTTTCCTAATTGTTTTCTGCTGGATTGAGACTTGCTTCTCATAAACCTGTTTCTGACCTGTGTTGTCGATAACCTCGAGCTTTATTACGGCTTCTTGCTCGAGTTTTGGTATGGGCATCTCAGTGATTTGCCAAACGTAGCTATCAGGTGGTTCTTTGCCTTGTTGCTGGCGTATAATTGAATTGTTTTGCTTAATTGTCAAATCATAATATTTAACACCTGCGCTTGTCTCAATTATTGGACGTACTTCTATTGTTGGTGGATTTGCAATTATGTCAATTTCCTTCATATAAACAGGTGCAATTATTGCCATATCATTCGATGTAATTTCAACACGGCTGTTTTCCTCAATCCCCTCAGGAATATTCGGACTCGTAGGTTTCGATGGCAAATTTGCAGCTTGTGTCTTTATACGTTCTGGCTTTATACCCCAAGTTTGAACCAAGTATTTTTTTACAGACTCGGCTCTTTCAAGCGACAAGTTCAAATTATTTTGCTCTATACCTGAATTATTATTCGTTCCTGTTAGAGTAATTGTTGCATTCGAATTATTTCGTAATCTACTACCGATTATGTTTAGCAAGTTATAATATATTTGCAAAGTGTTCCAGTCTAAACTATTTTCATTAAAGCCACGAATATCTTCAGCTTTTAGTAACTTCATTTTGGTTTTATCAACCGAGCTTTCACCGCTTGGGAAAAACACATAAGGAAGCAAAGGGAAGCCTTCTTCTGTTTCAACTTCTTCTATAATCAATGTTGGATTTTCAGTTCTCTTGCCATCGCGATTTATACCAAAAACTTCAAATTTTACATCAAGCGTTCCGGTTTTTGGCAAAACACGCTCATAATATTCTTTAATGGTAGTTCTCTCAATTTTATCGGTTGCATTTTCAATTACTTTTGTTTGCTTTGTGATTTGCTTTAAACGTAAAAATTCAGTTTGAGTTTGCGTATCTACTAAAACTAGTGTATTACGTTCAATTATTGTATCACGTAAAGTAATTCTCCGTGGCTCATAAACAGGAAATTTCAAGGCTAAGCTCATTTGCAAAGTATTTGCTTTCCAATCGACTTTTGAAATATTTGTAAAAGGTATGTTAAAATTTAAAGTTGGTGATAAATAAGAATTTTTACCAATCAAAAGATCGTAACTAATCCCAACTATACCAAAAATTTGTAATTTGTTACTCGACGGGATTTTTTCATTGTTAAATTCATTGCGTTTGCGTGTGCCTCCCAGAAATGTTACATTATTTGGCTTTATTAATTTCTCGTATTGTGTGAATTCTGAATTATAAAGATATGCAAAACGAAATCCTGCTGATGAATTTAAATGTTCGTACAAATTGAAACTGATATATGGTTCAATTCCTAAGGTATAAAGCTTGCTCGATAAATAATGTTCGACTTCTGCTCGTTGAATTAGAAGAGTATTGTATGGTGGAACATTTTCCCGAAGTTCAGTATTTCCGATAATTTCTTTTGGTGTGAAAGTGCCATCAATTTGAGAGAAACCAAATTTTAAACCACCAACGAACTTATCACTTAGCTTTTTTTCAAAAAGTCCACCAATTGCAATACCTATCCCATTAGCGCTTTCAAATTTAGGGCAACAGTTGGCATATTTTTCATCTAATTTTGAAAAAGATGCTATGTGATTGTTAAAATTCAATCCAAAATAGCCACCTAAATGGAATAAAACCTTCTTCTCTTGTGCATTTGAAAAGCTAGTAAAGATAAAAATCAGGAGTAAAACTTTTAAAAGTTTATTCATTTATATTTCCCTTATTTGTTTACAACAATCAGAGTTGTTACATAGCTTGTTGGCGTTGTTAGTTTAAGCAAATACACTCCGTTTGAAATATCTCTTATGTTGAGAACAAGTGATTTTTCTTTAGCTTCGTTGTGGGTTATAATAAAACTTGCAATTTCTTTTATTAAATTCCCATTTAAATTAAATAGTTCAAGTTTATGGTAACCAATTTCAAGTAATTTAAGCTTGATTTCTGCATCTTCTGTAATTGGAATGGGGGAAATAGTTATTCCCACAGGATTATTCTGAACTTCAAGCAAGCGATTGCCACCTTCGCGGCAAACCTTTATCGATAAATATCCATTTGTAGTTTCTATTCGCTGAACACGTTCGGTATCGAATTGCCCGATGCGGCTAAATTCAAGTGTCGTTGCTGTGTCGTTACCAAGAAGAACATCACCAACAAGTCTTGCAATTTCAACTTCTTTGTTTAATTCATTTAGATTAATATTATTTATTTGCAAGCCTAAAAGATATTTACCATTTACAATATATTTATACAAGATCTGCCCATTTTGCAATGTTTTTGGATAAAATAAAGCTCTATTGAAAGAGATTTCTAATGTATCAATTTTGTAATTTAAAAGAGTATCGTTCTCAACTTTAGCAAAAATTGGTATAGAGTGATTCTCCGTACGAGGGTCAATTAGCTCAATTCGAGGCAAACGCAGTGTCATAATACGTGGTGGTATCCCAGTACCTTCAAGCGAGACGTAGATGTTTTCCTCGCAATTTTTATATTTTGTTTGAATGATCAGTGTATCAATATATTTTATCAATTCAGTCGGTGTAAAGCTTATTGTAAATGTAATACTTTCGCCTGGTTGAAGAATATAACCCGTGTAGTCAGGTTTTATTTCGAAAATGTTTGGATAATTTCGAGGTGTATTTATACTTAAAATTTGAATAGGGAATAGCCCTTCATTCTTCAATGTAAATATTTGCTGCGTGAAAGTATTTATAACTCTATTGCCAAAATTTAAATTATCAGGCACAGCTATTGCAGTTGATCTTTTTTCTCCAATTAGATTTACAATTATAGTTGTGTCTTCGCCATTGCATTTTGCATCAAATTTAACGTAAGCTTGTTTATTGCCATTAGTGCTTAAAAGAGGAGTAAATGCAATAAGCATTTGAAAATCTTTACCTGGCTGTATATCTGCTGGTAAGGTGAGGCTCTGGCCACGAAATTCAAATAAATTTCTATCTACACCTTCAATCGTCCAAGAGTTTAGTGTGAATGCAGCATCACCCGTATTTGCAACTAAAATAGTTTTCACTGTATCTTCGCAGCCAGAAACAATTCCAAAATCAATAGGCGAATTCGTTGTTACACGCGAAAATAACTTGTTTAATACTAAATTTTCATTTGTTTCCCACTGACATTCCTCAAATGTAATATTGATTAATTCATTTGGATTAATTTTTTTATCCACTAAAATAGTTAAATTAACACTCAATGACTGATTAGGCTTAATTTCGCTTGTAGTTGGGTTAAATGTTCCCTGAACATTTAGATTTGCAAATTTGATGTTGCTTAAATTTAATGGCAATAAGCCTTTATTGTGTATTGAAAAGTTTGTATTAACTGTTTGCCCAACTGCAACGTTGCCTAAGTTTATCGGGTTCGGTATTATTTCAACGTTCAGAGTATCTTTTGTGCCTTTTATTTGCACTTTTATTTCTTCGCTCCCAGTCTCATCTGTGTAAATAGTTAATTCAGCTATGTGATTTCCTGGATAACCTTGTTCGAATTTGATTGTATAAAATACTGAATCATTTGGACTAAGTCCGATTGGTGTTTGTGGTTGGCTATGGATTTTAAAAGCTGGCGAACCTTTAATAGTTGCTGGCTTTGTAATGAAAAATCTTGCTGTCGAATTGGAGGGATTTTTAACGTAGATTGTATCAAATGCATTATCGCACAAATAAAGCGTATCGAAATCAATTAAATATTTTGACACAAAAACATTTGCCTGTATTCCTATGCCTTTCAGTGGAAGCAGTATATCATATTGGCAAGAGCTCACTGTTGAGATAGTGTTTGCCAACAACTGCCCGTTAATATTATTACTTTGGATAGTTGGAGCAAATCTTACGGTAATCTGTATTTCGTCGTTAGGATATAAAGTGTCTGGTATTGGCGGATTTATTCCTAAAATTATAAAATCACTTGAACCAATTATATCAATAGAAATAGATCGCAAATATACTTTTGTTTCACCTGTATTTTTAAGCCTTATCGTTTTTGTATTTGAATTTCCAATTCGTGTATCTGGGAATTCGCCTGAATCTAAAAAAGTAAGTTCTGCTTCCTTGGTGTTTAAAATGATCTCGAGCGAATCAATGATATTATCACATTCAAGTAATTTGTAATAAAAATAATATTTTGAAATACCTTTTGTATTTGCTAAAATTGTTAATTCAAATGTTGCAGTATCTAATGGTGTGATTTTTTTATTCCCAAGGATCAATGCACTTGAATTACTATTATTTGTGGATATTTGCTCTAAATTTAAAACTGTGTCGGTTGCATTTTGAACACTTGCCAAAATTTTGTAGGTTTCACCTAAACAAGCATTAATTGTGTATGATTTTACATTATTTAAGTTGATTTCGTGATTAAAAGGTGAAATGAATTTGTGCAAATTTGATGCTAAACGGAGCTCTTTAAGCGTAATATCAAACGCAATAGGGAATGGATTGCTGAGTTGTGTCCAATAATCATTATGTTCGATAAGTAAAGTGTCAACAACTTTAAGAGGTTGATTTTTATTGTATAAATATGTTATTATAATTTCAGTACTATCAAATGGTGGAACAACGACATTATTTACATTTGCAGAAATAAAACCACGCACTGAGTATGCACGGTTTAAAATCAAGTCAGCATCACCTAAATTGTGGATTTTAGCTTTAAAACTTACTTGTTGACCATCGCAAGCAAGTAATGTATCTGTAAAAAGTGTATCAGTGCAATGAAATTCAGGAATTTTCTCTAAAATCAGAACATTTGCGGCAGCTTGAGTCATTATAAAATCTGGTTCTGAACGGTATTCGTTTATTTTCTCAGGATTTGGAACACTCTGCATTGCAAGAAAATAATAGACCGAGTCTGTTCGGTCGAGCAACATTTGAAGTTCCCAAAAGATTTGACCCGATGGTATTGTGCCAACTTTCGTCCAAGGACGAGTTTCAGGTTTTAGCCATAGTTCAAGCGAGTCTTCAAATTTCTTAGTTCCAGTGATAGTAAATGGGACCAATGGCTTAATAAATTGCGTCGTATCAGTTGTCGGTCCTTGATAGTAAGTTTCAGCTACAGATGCAGCCCCACCAACAAAGACATTCCAAATTGGTGCATCGCGACGCACACGTCCCCAACCACCATATTGATTAGTTCCACCGCCTGCTTTACCACCTTCAATGAAAATAGATTGATCGCCACCATTATCAACAGCAATTTTTGCTGATGTAATAACTGCGCCTCCCGAACCACCACCGCCATTTGATGAATTCACACCATTTTGACCTTGGGCGCCTTTTGCAGATATTTTTACATTACGGATTTCAGGTGCATAAATCATCAAAGCTCCGCCACCACCGCCACCACTTCCAGAAAAATTACATACAGACTGAGGATTGCCGCTTGCGCCTCCGCTCCCACCAGCAAGTGGGACAATCATCCTATTTCCAATTGCTTTGCCACCAGAATTGTTATTTCCACCACCATCTGTTGCATATCCACCGCTGCCACCTGGTGTGTTCTGCTTAACACTAGAACCACCTCCGTAACCACCAGATGGTATGCAGTTATTCCCATCATTACAATGTTCACCAGAGCGACCAAACGGATGTCCTGTTCCACCACCAGCAGACTCGTAAACATTATCTATATAGCTTGGAGGAATACCGTTTAATGAGTAGCCTCTTGCAGGTGTTTTGCTTGTATCTTCAAAACTACCAACGCCGGGCAATTTCATAGAATTGCTCACACCAAGAATTCTGTTTTTGTTCCGTCCGCCAGCACCGCCACCAACAAAGCCATTCCCGCCATCATCGCCATTTCTGCTATTATCACAAAACAATCCTGCATCGTAAAATCTTCCACCACCCCCTCCGCCGCCTGGTCCTGCATCTTGCAAACGTTGCTGGCCACCATCTGTGCCACCATCAACGCTTATTATTGTATTGTTTCCACCAACAATTGAGCCTTTTGAAATTAAAATGAATGGCAAATATCCCTGATTACCAGGTGTATTTGGATCTGTATCATTTTTCGAAACAAAATATTTAGCATTTGCAAGTATCATTCGATCGACAATCATCGCTCCACGTGGAGAACGCTTGCCAAGAGTGCCTTCGCCCAAGATCCTCTCACTACTTGTGTTACGGTCGCCAAACGGAAAAGGCTTAACTATGTATAAATCAACTTCATTCGATAGAACACCGTTTTTATTTACTCGCACTTTTATCTTGAATTCATTGCTAAGCAAACTCCAATCCCAAGAATTTGGCTTCAAAGCAGGATGAGCAAAAACTTGCGTTGAAATCAACCTTCCCTGCCAGCTTACAACAACAGGACCAAATGTTACTTTCCAGATATCGGCAGGATTTACTACTTCAATCTTAATCGGCGAGTTAAGTTCGTTATAATATGTTCCATCAGCTCCAAAATTGCCGTAAGCATTATATGGTGCAATAAACTCGATATAGCTATTCATTCCCGGAGCAACAATATCAGGCTGAATATAAGAAATAACAACTTGATTAAATAAAGTAGTTGGTAGAAAGAGGAAAAATAAAAACAATGCTTTTTTCATAATTGAAAAGCCAATTAAGATAATTACAATTCAATTGTTTAGACGAAGTTAATTAAAAATGTTTTAATTTAATAAACTTTTTTTAATTTGGCGGATAAATAAGAGATGTTGCAGTGTTTGTAATATAAATCAAATAACCTTTACCTGGAGATAGATTTTGCAATGTATTTGTAGAATTAATCTTAAAAACTTTGCCGTCTAAATCTTTAACGTGGTCATATGAACCAATTATTGAGACCAGTCCTAAGGCTGGTGAGATATTTGAATTCCTAAGATATGGCAACCAATACCAACCTGTATTTTCAAAATTAATTGGATAATTCTCTGGGCTTATAGCCAAGCCAGAGATATTTAGTGAAGCTGTATCGGTAAGCTTAATCACATACGCTTTTTGATTATCCCAAGTGTTAAGATTGTTTGCAAATGGGGGAGAATATATTTTCCCATCTGCAGATTTTGCTATAATAAATTTATTTCCTAAAAGCTGCTTTACATAAGCAAATGAGTTATTAAATGGAATAATATTTAGCGAAATCAAGTTCCAACCGACGTTCATAGGTATTGTTTGTATTGTGCTATCAGTTGTGGTGAAACTAAAAACGCTCGACCAAATAGATGAGTCAGTCGCATTTTTCGAGCAAACACGCCAATAATATGTTGTATTTAGCTGCAAATTTTGTAATTGATAACTTGTTGATGTCGTTATAGTATTTAACAAAAAGTTGCTGAAATTGACGTTAGTTGAGACTTGAACTCTATAACTCAGTGCAAGTGCTACGTTACTCCAATTTAAAGTTACGTTAGGTTGGATATTAGTTGCATTATTTACAGGTGAGAGCAAATTAGGTGGTGGTAAACTGCTTTGTTCATATCTCAGAACATTACCGGCATATCCAACTGCATAAGCAATACTTGGTGATAAAAATTGTACGTCTGTCATTTGAATACCAGCAGAAGTTGATTCGTCAACCCAGCTTGTGCCGCCGTTAAATGTCCGTAATATTTTACCTCCAATACCAACACAAGCACCAATATTTGCATCATAAAAATGAACAGCCGTAAGTTGAGAGCTGGTTCCACTATTTAATGCAATCCAAGTAGTGCCTCCATTTGTTGTTTTCAGAATTGTGCCATTTGTGCCAACAACATAGCCAACGTTTGTATTTACAAAGCAAACGCCAGTTAAGTTCTCTGTTGTACCACTATTTAATGATATCCAATTTGTGCCACCGTTAGTTGTTTTCAAAATTGTACCGTTTGCACCTACAACCCAACCAGTTGTTGAGCTTACAAAAGACAACCCAAACAAATCTTCAGTTGTACCACTTGTTTGGGATTGCCATATAGCACCACCAGTGATAGATTTCAGAATTGTGCCCGAACGACCGCACACCCATCCTGTTGTGGAATTGACAAATTGTATCCTCAATAGATCATTTGTTGTACCACTGAATTGCAAATTCCAAGCAAAGCCTCCATTTATTGTTTTTAGGATAATTCCAAACAATCCACAAGCCCAACCTGTCGAAATATTTGTGAAATTCACTCCAAAAAGCATATTCGTATTGGAAACATTTTGGCTAATCCAGGTAGAGCCCCCATTTGTAGTCTTACCAATTGCACCAAACAATCCAACAATATAACCTGTATTAACATCAACAAAGTGAGATGAATTAATCTGGAAGCTTGGATCAGTGTTCCTATTAATCCACTGACTAAGAGTTTCTTCACTCAAAAGGAGAAAAACAACCAAAAATAGAATTTTTTTTTCATTTATGCTCTCTTTTTGGATATTAGTGCTATTAAAATTGTTGCTATAATACTTACTAAAACAATAAATATACCCATAAAAATAAAGTTTTTAGAGGTAAAGAAATTATCTTGATGAGTAGCTTTTTCTTCTTCGTTTGTTAGGTGAGCAGCTTTTACAAATTTTTCTTGCTCTGGATGTTCGCCAAGCCAATCGATTTTACCTGTTTCAATATCATAAATTGCACCAACAATTTTAACCTTTTTTGCTTCGATAAGCTCGCTGATAATCTTACTTTTCGATAAAATATCGCTTATTGTTTGAAAAACGTTCTCTTTTATTGTAAGATCAACAATATTATGATTTCCTTGAGAGTGTTCTTTTTTGACTTTTTCCAATGCTGGTGTTATTTTTGATGCGAGTTTTGGTAAATTACCTTCGAGATGAGCTCCAGTTGCAACCGCTGTAACTGCACCACACTTGGTATGCCCCAGCACAACCAACACTGGAGTGCCCAAATGCTCCAAACCATATTCCATTGTTGCAATTTCATCAACATCTGCAACATTCCCCGCTACTTTAACTACAAACAAATCACCAATGCCCCTATCGAAAATTACTTCGACTGGAACTCTCGAATCGGAGCAAGCAAGAATTGTGGCAAACGGCTTCTGCCCGTTTGCAGCTGTTTCCTTCATCCGTTCCTGTGTTTGATTTGGATGATTTGCTTGCCCCGCAACGAAACGTTCATTCCCTTCGCGAAGTAATTGCAATGCATTTCCCGAAGGATCTGCTAAAGTTTTTGAAATATTAAGCAATAATAATGATGCTAATAAAAAGTAAATTTTAACTTTCATATTTAATTTTCTTTTAAAATTTCTTCATCATAAATTGTTTCAAGTTGTAATTTGTGCTTTGCTTCCTCTTGAGAGAGTCTTAGAAAGACATTTTTTGCTTCGCCATCAACTTCTTTTGCTAATTGCTGGTATAAATACATTGCATTTTCCTCTCGTTTCATCGCGATAATAAGAATTTGTTGAAATGTCATCTCGGTTTCAGGTTCAACTTGATCCATAAAATTACTTATTTGCAAATCTTGCGGTTGTCCAATTAAATTAATTTCGTTCGGTCTTTCAAGATATTGCTGTAAAATTTTTTGATGAGAGATTTCCATTTCTTCTAATTCTTTTAAAAATTCTTTGCTTGATGGTAATTTAGCTATATTTTGAAGTTTGTGATAAAATTCAGCTGCTTCAATTTCCTTTTGGATTGCAAATTCAATGATTTCTTTGATTGTATTCATATTTTACTCCTCGTCTTCATTTTTATAATTTTCTATTGATTGTTTAATTTTTTCAATAATTGTTTTCTTAAGCTCTTTAGGTTTTTTTATAATGATCGCGTTGCTCCATCCCAAAAGCCAACCGATAAAATCCGGACCGAGAGGCACCTTCATTTCTAATGTCAAACTTCCGTCGTCTTCTTCTTTCATTACTTGCGACTGGTGCCATTTCCTGTTAATAAAGAAATGCTTGAATTCTTTCTTTATATTTAAAATTACACGTTTGGGTTCACCATAAAATACTCCAAATCTGTATTTTGTCCATTCTTTAAAATTAAATTCGGGTAGATTCCTTTTTTTATTATCCGCTTCTTCGATTTGTGTAATATTATGCAATGCAAGTGCAATATGTGTATCGTGCTTTGGTACATAAGCAACAGCATATAACGCGCCACTATAAGTAAATAGACATCTCAAATTAACTAATATTTTATTTATCACTCCTTTGCTTGATGTATTGTAGTCTATATTCAGCCATTTTTGATTGACAATAGCATCAATAATTTTGCTCAATTTATCATTATAATTAGAATAATCGAAATACCCGATATTCTGATCCCAAAATAAACTGTCCGATGAATATATCTCTTTTGGTGCAAATTTTTCAAGTTTGTCTGCTAACTTGTTAACATCATCTTCTATGATGGTTCCCTTAAATGTTTTTAAATGTGCTTTAAGTATATAAAATGATAATATTTCATTTGTATCTATTCTCATTAAAGCTTCTGTATATCGAACTTCTTTCGGAATATACCAAAGAAATTCTTTTCCAACTCGAACCGCATTCACTGCAGGTTCGCATTTTTGTAAAAGCACCATATCACGTTGAACTGTCCTAAGCGAGTGTTCACCAAATTCTTTGCATATCATTTCATAAGCTTCTGTTGTAGTGTATTTATTTCCAGCTTGCAGTTTTTTTAATAAAAAAACTATCCTTTGGGCTTGATCAGCCATATTTTTATCCCCTCACGAATTTATAGAAAATACGATTAAAATCAATTAATTAATTTAATTTATAAAAATCTACTAAAAAATCAAAAGTTTTTTTATTTCAAATAACTTGCTAATTTAAATTTTAACTAAGTTTTGAAAGAGATTTTTTATGAAAAAAGGTTTTTATCTAATTTTTATAACATTATTGCTCTCTTCTTGTTCTTCGACTTTTCGGTTTACTGATAAAAATCAATCGATTTCTTACTCATCAACGGATGAAATTCCAGTAGGGAAAGTTTTTCGTGGAAAAGCTTCTTACTATTCTGATAAATTTCATGGTAAAATCACCGCAAGTGGCGAGATATTCGATCAAAATAAATTAACAGCTGCTCATCGAGAATTACCATTTGGGACAAAGTTAAAAGTTAAAAATATGAAAAACGGCAAATATGTAGTGGTAATTATAAATGATCGCGGTCCTTTTGTTGATGGACGCATCTTGGATTTATCTTATCAAGCTGCTCTTCAGTTAGATATGATTGACGATGGTGTAACTGATGTTGAATGCACTGTGTTAAAATAAAATAAAACTTATTTTGAAATGTTTCGTCTCTTAATTTATTACATTTTAACAATATTAACTGAAAATGAAAAATTATAAGTATCTTAAAAGTATAAACAGCCCCGCAGACTTAAAAAAAGTTCCGTTAGATGAACTCCCTATTGTTTGCGAGGAAGTTCGTGATTTTATGATCGACACAATTACTAAAACAGGCGGTCATTTCGGTGCTGGCTTAGGAGTTGTGGAACTTACAGTTGCTTTGCATTATGTTTTTGATACTCCAAGGGATAAAATTATATTCGACGTTGGGCATCAAGGCTATCCACATAAAATTATCACTGGACGGCGTGATTTACTACACACTATACGACAAAAAGGTGGTTTATCAGGTTTCCTTAAGCCAAGCGAATCCATTTATGATGCCTTCGGTGCTGGACACGCAAGCACAAGTATCTCAGCTGCCTTGGGTATAGCTACGGCTCGCGATCTCAAAGGCGATAATTATAAAGTTGCAGCTGTTATTGGCGATGGCTCGATGACTGGCGGGCTTGCTTTCGAGGCTCTGAACAATGCAGGTGTCCAAAAACGCAATTTAATTGTGATTCTAAATGACAATAATATGTCCATTGATGCAAATGTTTCTGCATTTTCCAATTACTTTAACGAAATTTTTGCTTCATCAACTGTCCAATCCATTCGTAAAAGTGTTTGGGATTTAACAGGTAAACTCGACTCCTTCGGTGATCGTCTTCGCAAACTTGCAAGCCGACTTGAAGAGGGAGTAAAAGCTATTGTTACACCCGGCGCACTCTTCGAAGCTTTCGGTTTTACATATTTCGGTCCATTCAATGGGCATAATGTTATCAAACTTGTTAAGATTTTAAATTCCATTAAGGAGCTTGAAGGTCCAATTTTTGTGCACGTTATGACACAAAAAGGAAAAGGTTACGGTCCTGCTGAATGTGACGTACATAATCTACATGCAATCGGTAAAATTGACAAAGAAACTGGTAAATCGCTTGCGCAAGAATTGCCTATCCCATTATATCAAGATGTTTTCGGCGATACTATGGTCGAACTGTGTCGCCAGAACGAGAAAATCATAACTATTACTGCTGCAATGTGCGAAGGAACTGGGTTAGACCGCCTTCAAAAAGTAATGCCAGAACGCGTTATCGATGTCGGCATCGCAGAAGGACACGCTGTTACCTATGCCGCCGGACTTGCTATACAAGGGATATTGCCAATAGTTGCAATTTACTCATCATTTTTACAACGTGCATACGATAACATTATTCACGATGTGGCATTACAAAATTTAAAAGTAATTTTTGCAATTGACAGAGCAGGTATCGTCGGTGCTGATGGTCCTACTCATCACGGTGTTTTTGATCTATCGTTTTTGCGTGCTATTCCAAATCAAATTATTGCTGCACCAAAAGATGAACAAGAACTACGCGATTTACTTTTTTCAGCTGTGTATTATTACCCAAATGCACCAATAGCTATTCGTTACCCTCGTGGTTATGCATTAGGAGTGCATCTTGAACCAATGAGGCATATTCCGCTTGGTAAATCCGAAACTTTACGCAAAGGTTATGATGTTGCAATCATAGCTGTCGGGAAAATGGTAAGTAATGCTCTTAAAGCTGCTGATTTACTTATCATGGAAGGCATATCCTCAGAAGTTATCAATGCCCGTTTTGTCAAGCCGCTCGATGAGGAAATGCTTGTCGATATTTGCCAAAGATTTGATGCCATTGTTACAGTTGAAGAAGGACAGAAAATTGGTGGTTTTGGCTCAGGTGTCTTAGAATTTATATCTCAGAACATTACTTATAAACCAGAAATTAAAATTTTAGGGATTGATGATAAATTCATTGAACACGGTTCTCAAGACGAATTGTTAAGAGATATCGGTTTAGATAGTGAAGGCATATTCAAGCAAATAATGAATTTCTTGGTCAAAATTAAAAGCCCCGCAATTGAAAATAAATTCATTTCTGGTAAATGATGTTTTATGAAAAAAAGTTTTTTTAAATTAAAAATTATTCTTAATTTTGTTCTCTATTTTATTGCCTAAAGCAATAAAATATAAAAAAGACCCCGTAGCTCAGCAGGCAGAGCATTTGACTTTTAATCAAAGGGTCGCGCGTTCGAGTCGCGCCGGGGTCACACAAACAGCCTTGATTTTACAAGGCTTTTTTAATGAAAACGTTCATTGATAATTTGAAAATTTATTTGTAAAAAATAAAAAAAAACTTTAATTTTGTGATTCTTAGTTGTAAATGTAACTGGGACGTCGCCAAGTGGTAAGGCACCGGATTTTGGTTCCGGCATTCGTAGGTTCGAATCCTACCGTCCCAGCGTTTTTTTAGATAAGTGTTTAGCTTTATGCACGATTTTAAAATAGCATCAGGGCGGTCAAATAAAATTTTGGCTGATAAAGTTGCAAACCATTTAGGATTGGAGCTATCAGAAACTCTTATACGTAATTTTAGCGATGGTGAAATTTGGGTTAAGTTCAATGATAACGTTCGTGGCGTTGACCTTTTCATCATTCAATCAACTTTTGCACCTTCGGATAATATTTTCGAGCTTTTGATGCTAATCGATGCAGCTAAACGTGCTTCTGCTAAACGAGTTACTGCTGTTATTCCCTATTTCGGTTATGCTCGGCAAGACCGAAAAGATCAACCGCGAGTAGCCCTTACTGCTAAATTAGTTGCCAATTTGCTTGAACGAGCTGGTGCTGATAGAATTATAACTATTGATTTACATTCATCTCAAATACAAGGTTTCTTCGATATTCCAATGGATCACCTTTATGCATCTCCTGTTCTCATCCGTCAGCTTAAAAAATTAGGTTTAGAAAATGTTGTCTTTGCTGCTCCAGATGTAGGTGGTGCTAAAACTGCGCGTTCTTACGCAAAGCGTTTCGGAGGTGATCTGGTCCTTGTTGATAAAAGACGCCCACAGCATAATGTCGCTGAAATTATGCATATAATCGGCGATGTTAAGGACAAAAACGTTGTAATAGTTGATGATATGATTGATACTGGCACAACTTTCGTAAATTGCGCCGAAGCTCTAATGGAAAAAGGTGCTATAAAAATTATTGGTGTTTGCGTTCATCCTGTTCTCTCTGGCAATGCATTAGATAAAATTGATGCATCAGACGCAATCTCTAAATTGTTTGTTACAGATACTATACCGCTTAAAAGAAATTCAGAAAAAATTGAAATTGTTTCCGTCGCTGAATTATTAGCTGAGGCAATTATTCGAACTCACGACAATAGATCAATTAGTTCGTTATTCGAAATTGAAAGATAAATCTATAAATGAGGTTTTAAAATGAAAGAAGTAATTCTTAATGTTAAAAAAAGAGAAACAGGCAAGCAAAGCCTTAATAAAATTCGCAAAGAGGGTTTGATACCAGGTGTATTTTATATGGATGGCAAACCCGGCATTCCTATTACTACTGATTTTATGTCTTTGCGTGATATCGTTTTCACTTCGTCCAAAAAGAAAATCAAATTAAATATCGAAGGCGAAAACGAACCTAAAGATTGCGTTCTTAAAGATGTCAAATTCCATCCAGTAACTGATCAAATACTGCACTTCGATCTGCTCGGTCTTAATCCTGAGAAAAAACTTACTGTCGAAGTCCCTGTTGTACTTAAAGGTCAGTCCGTTGGTGTACGTCGTGGTGGAAAATTACAACAATCTTTGCATAAAGTTACAATAAAATGTTATCCAAAGCATCTTGTCGATGCTCTCGAGGTTGATGTTACAAATCTTGACCTTGGCAAATCCCTCCACATTCGTGATCTTTCAATTGAAGGAATAGATTTTGTTGTTCCAGGTGAAACAATTATCGTTGTTTGCAAAGTTCCTCGTGGTGTTCAAATAGCAGAACAAAACGCATAAATTTATACTCTAAGTTTTATAATGCAAGGGCTGTCTTAGCAAAAATGGCAGCCTTTTTTATTATTCCTAAATTGAATTTTAAATTTTTGTTTTAATATTTTTAATAATGTTTATATATTATGCAAGATTTTTTTTACAATTATAATAGTCTTGGAAATAAATCTATGAGGTATTAATGGATCCAAATTTACGTGGTCAGTGGAGTTCCAAAATTGGTTTTATACTTGCAGGTGCTGGTGCAGCAATTGGACTGGGCAATATTTGGAGATTTTCATACGTTGCCGGAGAAAATGGTGGAGCAGCATTTGTTTTGGTGTATTTATTTTTTGTGATTTTTCTTGGAATTCCATTAATGATAGGTGAGCTTGCTCTTGGAAGGTTCACCCAGAAAAACCCAGTTGGAGCATTTACAACTATAAAAAATAAACCAATTTGGAAGTTTGCCGGCTTCTGGGGAATACTCACCTGCTTGGGAATTCTCTCTTTTTATTCGGTGATTGCTGGGTGGACTTTCGGCTACATTTTCAAAATGTTAAGTGGAGATGCATACGGCTATCAAACTTTTGTTTCTGATCCGTATGTTGAAGTTGGGCTTTTTGCAGTATTTTTGCTTTTCACTGCTGGAATTGTCTATGGCGGTGTGGAAAAGGGTATTGAGAAATGGTCAAAAATATTAATGCCACTTCTGCTTTTAATTTTAATTGCATTAATTGTTTACGCAAACTTTCTTGAAGGTTCGAGTAAAGGACTGGAATTTTATCTAAAACCTGATCTTTCTAAAATTACACCAAAAGTTATTTTGTCAGCAGTCGGGCAAGCAATGTTTTCATTAAGTCTTGGTATGGGACTTATGATAACTTATGGGAGCTATTTATCAAAAAAGGAAAATATTTTCGTCAGCGGAACAAGCATTGCTTTGCTTGATACCTTAATAGCTATTATGGCTGGATTTGTAATTTTCCCTGCGCTTTTTGCAATGGGAGAGAATCCCGAAGCTGGTCCATCACTTGTTTTTGTTGTTTTACCGAAACTTTTTGTTAATATGCCAGCTGGACAGTTGGTTGGGGCTTTCTTCTTTATATTGCTCTCAATTGCGGCACTTACTTCTACAATTTCAATGCTTGAGGTTCCAGTTGCTTATTTTGTTGATGAGAAAAAAGTGAACCGCAAAAAGATTGTCATTTATGCAACTATTTTTACTTTTATTATGGGAATACCTTCGGCATTATCCCAAGGAACTGTTGATTTCTTTACAAACTTCGGACTTTTACCGAAATCATTGAGTTCACCTGACTTCCTATCTCATATGAACTTCATTTTTGGTGATTTTGCAATTGTTTTAGGTGCTCTGCTTCTTTCGATTTTTGTTGGTTGGGTTTGGGGAACCAAACCAGCAATTGACGAGATAAATCAAGGTTCAATGAAATTTCATAAAATCGCTCCGATTTGGGCATTTTTTATGAAATATATTATTCCAATTATGATTATCTTAATCTTCTTAAGTCTTTTTAATATCTTTTAGTTAAGAAAATATATCCCAAAAATTTGGAAATGATTTACTAACACAGGCGGGATTGTCGAGCACAATCCCGCTTTTTGAATTCAGTACAGCTATTGCCAGTGCCATTGCTATACGGTGATCATTATGTGTACTTGCATTACCACCATTTAATTTGGCTTTGCCCTCGATTATAAATGAGTCATCTAAGCAGTTAATTCTTGCTCCAATGCGTGCGAATTCTTCCAATATGGCATTTTTTCGATCGCTTTCTTTATTGATAAGACGTTGAACACCTTTGATTTTTGAAATCCCATTTGCATTCAAAGCAAGTACTACCAGAGGCGGTATTAGATCAGGATTATCTGTTAGATCAATTTCAAAAGCAGGGATTTCGGATTTTTCACAAAATATTTCATAGCCATTTCCATCTGCTTTTTCGTTTATATTTGCTCCCAATTTCTTTACAAAGTCTAAGATTATTGAATCAGGTTGCACACTTCTTGGAGACAAGTTTTTTATTACTGTCTTGCCTGCAACAAGACCAGCAACAATTGCAAAAGCTGCTGCACTCCAATCGCCCGATATTTCAAATTTTACTATTTTTGAAATATCTTTGTGAATTACAACGAAGCTGAATCCATTGTAATCATATTCTATACCAGCTTTTTGCAACATATCAAGTGTAAGACGGATATAACCTTTGCTGATAAAATTTTTGCAATTTAATAATGTGGGTTTATCTAAAAAAGCATTTCCAATTAGCGCACCTGATAATAACTGCGATGATTGTTCGCCTTCGATATTTATTTTCTCTAAATTTTGCTTCGGATAAATTCTAATAGGCAAGTTTGGTGCTTTTCCGTCAAAATGTATTTCGTTGCATTGCAAAAAGCTATATACATCCGATAAATTACGTTTGGCAAGTGTTCCTGAACCTGAAATTATTGCATCCCATTTCATCAAAACAGCAATAGCGGTAAGGGAACGTGCAAGAAAAGCTGACTCATTGCAATCAAAAAAATAATTTTCGTTTGTTTTCGATTTGCTAATAATTATTTTGTTTTCATATAAATTATAATTTGAAAATTTTTGAAGTATAGCAAGTCCAGCTTGTGCATCAGATGACTTAGAAATATTATGAATTTCAGAATTTCCTCGAAGCATTGATATGAGACATGCTCGCAAGAACTCACTTTTTGAGTATGGAACGGTTACAGTGCAGTCAATTGTCTTGGGTTTAATCAGCATTTAAGTAATTTTTAATTTCGTTAAGTAGAGTTTCTTCTGTAATTTTTAAGTTAGAATTTGTAAAGTATATTAAATCTGAACATTTAAAGTAACTATCTAAACGTTTCTGAAACATTAGTTTGAAATTTTCGAATGTAATATCCTGTAGCAATGGTCTATTGCTTAAATCGATTTCATCCCAAATGTGTTCGGGTTTGCGAACAAGGAAAATTGTATAGGCTATTGACTTTATCATATCAACATTTTTTTGCTCAAGGCAACTTCCGCCACCAGTATCTATGATTGCATTTCGAGCGTTTGAGATTTGATTAATTGCTTCTGCTTCTATTTTACGAAAGTAATTTTCTCCACCTTCGGCAAAAATCTCTGAGATAGTTTTACCTGTATTTTGAACAATAAGCTCGTCTATGGAAATATAATCCATACCGAGTTGTTTAGCTATTGCACGCGATAGCTCTGTTTTACCAACGCTTGTCATTCCAATAAGTGCTATATTGCTTTTCTTTTGGGCTTTTACTTTGATTATTTGCTGAATTTCATATTCGTTGAAATTAAATTTATTTAAATTAAAGATTTTTTCGCAATAAATTTTGAAAGCATAGTAGGCTTGTCTCATTAATATTTCATATCCATCAACATAAATTTCAGGATTAGTGAATAATTTGATCAATGGAGATTTTATATAATTGAAATCAATAAGAATTTTAGAGTTTGTTTTGCTTGCCAGCGGTTCGAAAAATTTCAAATCAGCTGATGTATTAATTATTAGGTCGTAATTTTCTTTTATATTACTTTCGTCAATTTGATGTATATTGTTGTAAAAATTTTTGAGCATCTCAATGTTTAATTTTGTTCGATTTGCAATGTCTAATTTCATATTATATTTATTAAACAGATCCAAAACTGTAATCGCAGTATTACCAGCTCCTAAAAGCAAAATGTTTTTGAAATTTTGAATTCGAAGTTTGTTGAAAATTTCACCAAATGCAAGGTAATCAGTGTTGTAGCCGTATATTTTATCCTTAAAAATTATAGTATTGCAGGTTTCAGTAGATTTTGATAATTCATCTTGTTCTTGAACAATCCCGTAAACAAGTTGTTTATATGGCATTGTTACATTTATAGCATCTAATTGAAGAAGCTCAAAAAGCTCTCGTGAGTTTTTTATATCAGTGATAAGCAAGCGTGTATAAAATGCATCTAATTTATGCTGCAGAAATAGATGATTATATATACTTGGGCTTTGGGTATTTATTATAGGTTTACCAATTATTGCAAATTTTTTCATAACTAAATCCGTAAATTATTGATTTCATTGATTGAAAATTGCCCTTCGGCTGTTGCACCGAATTCTTCATCAAAAACATACATAAATGGTGCACCTTTTCTCAATGCTTCAAAACGTGTATGTTTTAAATTTTTGCCAATTCCAAATAATAAAAGTTTATTTGTGCCAATTTCTTCATATATTTTAAAAGCTTGCTCAATAAACCTTGCTTCTTCATTAGCAAAAACAAACTTAATTATATCTGGATCTAAACTTTTCATTTTATAAATTTTATTAAGAAGTTCAATGATATTTTCATTCACATTACAAGAATGTATGGATAATATAATTTTAACGTTTTTTGAACGCGAATAGTTTACTAAGTTAATAGACAAATCTTCGAAGATTTGAAAATCAATATCAATATATTCTGGCAACAAATCAATGATATCCTTAAATTTTTGAATGTCTTTTTTTCGCAAAATTTTTGGTGTTATTATGCATTTATAATTTTTGATAATTCTTTCTAATTCTTTTAAAATATATCCTGTGTCGAGTCTATATTCAATAAAATTAGTTCTATTGATTTTTTTTATTATTGTTTCGATGCTTATTTTATTTGATATACTAATGCAATATTTATTTTTCTCGAGCATAGTTAGATTTACAATTTTTTAAATAATTTGCTGCTAATTTGCCGCTTAGAGCTGCACCTTCAACAGTGGCGGGGAGTCCTGTCGATGTCCAATCCCCGCAAACGAACATATTATTGAACTCTGTAAATATCGGATGACGTTTTGCATTGTTCTTGCAATCAAGAGCAACAGTAGCTTTTTTATCGATAATAAGTTTTGAATGTATTATGTCTTCTTTGTTTTTAAGCAAATTCAAACTCATTAGGTCAGAGATAATCATATTTTCAATAACTTTACGTTCTAATTTGGCAATTTTGTTTGCGTTGCTAATTGTAATAGTATAGTTGAAATATTTTGTATTCAAGTTTTGCATATATAGCGAGCGATTGAATATCCAGTGAGAGTTTGTTCCTATTAAAGCGTTAATTTCATTGCAATTTATAGGTTTTTTAGTCCAAAAATAATACGAAATTATAGTTGAATAATTAAAATTACTCATGCAATATTCTAAATCAGAATTTCTAAAAATATCATCCAATACATCGAATGGAACAGCAAAAATTAAAGCTTTTGCTGGATAAAATGTATCACTTTTATCATAGCATCCAACAACTTTATTCGAAGATATTTCAATTCTTTGGATTCTTGTATTTTTCAATATTTTTGAATTGCGTGCTTCCAAAAAATTTTCCGCTGGTGCAAAAAGTCGGCTAAGTCCAACGCTCGAAAAATAAATTTTTGCATTCTCTTGGCTTGAGAACATTTTACGAACGACTTCTAAAAATATATCTGCTGGTGATCTTTCAATTGATTGATTAAGAGTTGCCATAATTAAAGGTTCCCAAAATATATTTATTGCCTCTTTGGTTTGATTGTATTTGTAAAGTAATTCTAAAGCTGAAATAGATTGATCAAAAGAGATTTTTTGTGATTTCATTATTAAGTTAATTATTCGAAGTTTTGATTTCAAATCTAATAATCTAAATCGAATCAATCCAAGCAATAATGGTAATCGACTTCGCAAACCTGAAGCAACAAGTTTTGCTTTTTCTGAATCCTTGAAATAACTTATCTCAAATTTTTTTTGTGGAATAATAAACTTACGAGTTCCAATATTATCCAACAATTCAAAAAAATTATGATATGCACCAATGAATATATGCTGACCATTGTCAATTTCATCCCCTGTAAATCTATCAACGAACGAAAAGCAACGTCCACCAATATAATTTTTTGCTTCAATTAACTGCACAGGTATGTTACTTTTCGCAAGTTCCACAGCCGCAGAAATCCCTGCTACCCCGCCACCTACTATTATTACTTTATTTCTCATATATTGCAAAATTGGTATAAAGTTTGTTATTAAAAATAACGAATTTATATGAATTTCGGAAAATTACGATATGAAAAAAATTTTATTAGTTATAATATTATTAATAATAATTTTTCCTAAAATTAAAGCTCAAGATGATTGGTTCTCAGTAGAAAGTGAAGAAGAGTACGAAGATGTAACAATTCACAAGAACCACATTGGACTTTTTTTAGGTGCAATTTCTAATTTAAAAAACAGTGAAATTAGCTTTGCAAGCGGGATTGATTATACATATAGTTTCACTAATCTTTACCCTATAATCAGTATTGGGGGATACGTTGAAGGGGGATTTGGCAAACATACGGAGGCAATTTTTGGTGGCATTTTGAGCATAAAACCTTGGGATGAGGCACAATTTTATCTTGCACCATCAATTTTATACCGAGATTTGCACAAAACTGACTTAGATACCATACATTCAACAAGCAGCGTAAAGTTTCTGCTGCGTTTTGGTAGTAGTTTTTCTTTCCACATAAATAATTTTTCAATATCACCAACTTTGAATGCTGATATAGTTGGAAGCAAAGTCAGCTTGGTCTATGGTATTAGCTTTGGAATAGGAATATAAAAGGGGCTGCCTTGTATTAAAAGGCAGCCCTTGTTCGAAATAATCTGATTTTTCTTATACAGAGTCTTTTATCTTACTACAACAAACTTTTGTCTTAAAACTCTGTTATTTAACTCTAATTGCAACGAATAAATTCCAACGGGTAGTTTGTTTATATCTATTGATAATTGGTTGTTACCTAATTTAGTTGTAACTGTTTCTCTATGTACAATATGTCCAAGTGCATTTACAATGGAAATATTTGCTTTCTCAACATCAAATATTGAAAATTCTATGTTTAATTTTCTTGAAGTTGGATTTGGGTATAATTTCAACTCTTCCACGTTGATGGCATCTTTAACAGAACTAATTGTATTGCAAAACTCAAAACTATTCTCATTCAAAAATTCTGAACCTTTTACAACTAATAAAATATTTCCATAAATATCTTTTATTACAACAGCTGTATCAACTGATAGTGGCTGATTCATAAAACCTCTTGGAACAAAATAGTAGCAACCTTCTGGGAGACATAGGTCCAATTCAACTTGATTTGGTGATTCAAAGTTCTTGCTTATTAATATTTCGCCATCTTGATTTAAAATTGACCAACCATAGAACATATAATTTTCATCTGGAGTAATTTTTATAGTTGCAAATTTTGGCAAGATCTCAACATCAAACTCCAGCTCCAACATATTATCGTCTAACTCGATCTCTTGGTCGCTGTTGTCGTACGATAACACCTCTATTTTAATTTTATTCTTACCAATTCTAAGTCTATTAGCTTCGAAAATGAGTGGTGATTGCACTGCTGCAAAAAGTGTACCCCGCAAAGTGTCAATAAAAGTATAGGTTTCAGTATTATTACCCATATTGTATTCATATGTAATTTTATATGCTAAATTTTTTGCTGGTAGTGTGCCAGAGTTAATTAATGATATGTCCAAATAATCACTTACCTCGTTTAAATCACATACTTTAATTTTGTTATCAACCAAATCACTACCTTGAACCAATGATACATCATATATAGGTTCAAATGGAATAGTGAATGAAGTAAAATTCATAAACGACTGTTCTTCGTTCCAAAGTAAATTGTATATCGTATCATTATGTTCAATTGCTAAATTAAAATCATAAGTGCCCATTCCAACGAAATAAAACATATAATGCCCCTCACCAAGGCAAATATCTTCATCGATTTTCTTCCCCGATGATGTCATATTATATTCCTTTCTATAAACTTGTTCTCCTGTATAAGCATTAATTATTGTCCATCCAGCTTGGAATATATTACCAAATTGTATATTTAAAGTTAAGTTATCTGGGCGTGCAAGCTCAAAATACTTGTTTTCTGTAAACTTGTCAAGTTGTACATTTACGCCGTTTGGTTTTGATATATGGACCTCAATATAATACATACCATAATTTTCAAGACTTTCTTCTAAAATAATGGGTATTCTTTTACTCCCACCTGTCAGCAGCGGTTGTTCAATATTAATAGTCCTTGTAATTGTTTTTGTAATATTACTTGGATCACTACCAATTTTTATTTCAACATCAAATTTTTCCAAAACATTTTTCCCTGTATTAACAACCAAGAATTCCCCAATTTCATTCATTCCACCGCAACTATAAACTTTGTCTTTAATATACAACTTGTGTAATTCAACAAAATCATCATAAATTGGTTCAGTTGGTGTATTAATTTTTGAGTTATTCATAATCCAAGAGTAAAAATAAGGCACGCGTGTATAAACTGCTGGTTGTTTTGGTGCGCCACAAACGTTGCCCCAAGATGTTATACCCGCGAGAACAGATGTATTCGTTGCATCTTTTACTGTAAGTGGTCCGCCACTATCACCATGGCAACCGCTTACACCACCTTCTTCAAATCCAGCAGGCAACATACTTTCAAGCACTTGATTCGAACCAGGAGCTGATTCAGCAAACCATTGATTTGCAGTTTCTACTGAAATTATTGGTAAAAATCCGACTTGCAATTGATCAGGTTGATCGCCCATATATTGTGTTGTTCCCCAACCTGTAATTGTAGCCATAGTTCCTGGATCAATAAGCCCTTGTTGCTCCTCCGCTGGTGTTAGCAAGCGTATAACTTTGCTTGCAGCATTAGAAGTATCAATTGGATATGCAAGTCTTAACAATGCAATGTCGTTTTCAACTGTTTGCATATTAAATTGAGGATGAATAATATAATCTGAAATCTCGTAAACAGTAGCTTGTTCAATCTCACTTAATTTTGAAAACGCTGCAACAATTTTTTGCTTTTTGTGAGCACTTTCAACAACACAGTGTGCAGCGGTTAGAATCCAATAACGGTCTATTATCGATCCGCCGCACGTAAATTCATTTAAATTACCTTCTTCGTCAATACTGTATAGTGCCACTTGATAAGGGTAATCTTCTATATTTGCAGGTGAGCCACCGACGATTTTTATATCAGGCGGTGTGGCAAACAAGTTTATTTGTAGAATAATACTACTCGCAATTGTAAATAAGTATATAAAAAGTTTGTTTAGAGTAAATTTTTTCATAGCAGGATCCTCCTTTATTAAACATAAAAATAAAAGTGTTATATATTAATTACGTTTTACTTTTGAAAATGTTACAAATTAATATGAATAAAAAGGGCTATCTTTCCAGGATAGCCCATTTAATCAGTAGTTTCAGTTTAATCAATAATGTTATTGAATTAATCCGACTTTTCTCATACATCTTAGTATTCTATCGAGTGTGTCTTGAATATCGTTATCCAATCCCATAGAAAAACGAACCAAACCAGGTGTCATCCCCATTGCTTCTTGCTCTTCCTTAGGTATTTCTGATGAAGTTGAGCTTCCAGGCGAACTAAATAATGTTTTGTAAAAACCAAGCGAAACAGCGAAATATCCTACTTTTTCCTCTTGCATACAAATCATTAATTTTCCAGCAGTTTCAGCATCTTTTGCATCAATAGTAATCATCCCACTGTAACCATATTGTGTATTAATCATAGATTTTATGAGCTCATGTTGTGGATGTGATGGTAGCCCAGGATAAAATACTTTAACTCCCGCTTTTTCTAACTGGCTTGCTATAAACATTGCATTTTCACTATGCTTTTTCATTCTAATATGCAATGTTCGTAAATTTTTCAAGATGCTTGCACTACGAAAGCTATCCAGAACGGGACCCAATAACATTGCGGCTCCGTTATTAACATTCCGCATACTTGAAATAAAATCATGAGGTCCGCATACGGCACCTGCAACGCAATCATTCGTCCCATTTATGAATTTTGTCATTGAGTAAACAACAATGTGTGCACCCAAATGATAAGCTGGTACTACCATCGGGCTAAATGTGTTATCAACAACAAGTTTTATTCCATATTCATCAGCCATTTTTCTCAACTCCCGAAGATCAGCGATTTCAAGCAGAGGATTACTAATTGTTTCGCAATAAATAACTTTAGTTCTTTCGTTAATTTTTCTTTTAACTTCATCAAGTTTTGTAATATTGACGAAATGAGTATTAATACCAAGTTTTGGAAAAAAGTTCTTCAACAATGCGTAAGTACCACCGTAAATTGTTCTGCTGGAAATAATCTCGTCGCCACATCCACAAAGTTGTAGCAAGCAAGTCGAAATTGCCCCCATTCCTGATGCTGCAACAAGTGCATCTTCTGTGCCTTCCAAAGCTGCAAGAGCACAGCAAAGATAATGGTTCATCGGACTTTGGTGACGAGAATAAAGGAAGCATCCTTCAACTTCTTCACTAAATAATTGTTGCATTTTTTCAACACTTAGAAAAGTATATGTAGCTGCATCGGAAATCGATGGATTTACATCACCATATTCACCAAATACTTGATAGTCCTGTAATCTAACGGCTGGATCACTATGCATAATTAATCTCCAAAATGAAAAAAAACATAAGCAAATTTCTTAAATTTAAGTTAATTAAACAAATTTTATGTTTTTCATTTATTTTATATCTTATTCAGGATTTTTAAAAATTATTTTGTAAAAAAAGTTTTTTTGATTAATTTTGCTTTCCCTTGTGAGTGCTATTGACAATTTAACTCAAAAGGGGCCCATAGCTCAGCTGGGAGAGCGCTTGAATGGCATTCAAGAGGTCAGGAGTTCGATTCTCCTTGGGTCCACGGATTTTGGAGCCGTAGCTCAGTTTGGTTAGAGCGCCTGCCTGTCACGCAGGAGGCCGCGAGTTCGAGTCTCGTCGGCTCCGCCACTAAAAAATCTTCCAATTTAATAAAATTCAAATATTTTATCTTTATGTATAAGTGTTTTTCTTAATTTTTCATTTTTCATATACAAAAAAAGCTGACTTCTATGAAGTCAGCTTTTGCTTATTTGTGGGCCTGGAGGGACTTGAACCCCCAACCGACGGATTATGAGTCCGGCGCTCTAACCAATTGAGCTACAGGCCCGCAACGGCAAATTTACTATCTTTTAAAAAGAACTATTTCAATTAATAGAATACAAAATTAACAAAATTTTCAAAAAATGCAAACTAATAATTGAATAATCCTAAACAAATACCAATTTGTATTCCAAGTCCATTAGAATTCAGCTTGCTCGGCGGATTTTTTATTTCCGCTTCTTTATTGAATGTCCAGCTCTTATCTGCAAGCGGGTTATCAAAAGTTAAATTATAATTTACGTTTGCACGAAGCATAGCAAAATTTGTTACTGCATATTCAAAACTTAATTGTGGTTGGATAAACATAAATTTATTGTTAATCCTGTTCATTTTAGCACTACCGATATTTATTTTGTCAATTTCGCCCCAATCTAATTTTGTAGGTGATTCAATTGTCTCAAGCGTATAATTTCCCCAGCCAAAATTAAATCCAGGCAATATCGCAAATCCCTTAAATGGTACTATTCCATAATCTAAAGAAAATCCATTAACCGAAACAATGAGTTCCGAAGTCATTTTTGTGTTCAGTGCAGAATTTTCCTTAGAAACCTCTTTGCTCCCAGTCATCCCAAAAAAACCTAAACGTGTATTTGGAATTACAACCAAGCCTGTAAATCCCTGTACGCCATGAATTGTGAAGACTCCTTTGAATTTATCTAAACGGAGCTTATCGACTACGTATTTGTTCACCTCGTCGTAATTCATCATTAAAAAATTAAAATTGTAACCTGCACCAACAGCAAAATATTGCGTGCTTTCAGACTTTAATGGTTCCGTCTCAAATGAAAAATTATCCAATTCATCATCCTGAGAGAATAAATTTGAATTTGATGTACAAATTAAAAATAAAAGTAACACGAATAGCTTTTTCATATTTTCCTCTTGCTATTTTTAAAAATATTAAAACGAATTAATACAAAATATAATATAATTTTTGCATTATTCTATCAAGTTTTTCGTTTCTAACTATCTTATTGATGATTTTTTGAGGAAAAAATGAAAACCAAACCTATCTCAGATAACTTTTTAGCTATTGAAGAAAAATATTCATCTTACGAAAATTCTAAAATTGCTGTCTTACCTGTTCCTTACGAACATACAACAAGCTATGGGCAGGGAACTGCACTTGGTCCTACCGCTATAATAGATGCTTCGCATTATGTTGAATTCTATGATGAAGAGTTCCAAAGCGAGCTTTGCTTCCAGAAAGGTATTGCAACACTTTACCCTATTGATTTTCAAGGCAAATACGATAAAGATGCTCTCGATTTAATCGAGCAAACTGTCGATCAATTGCTCAACGATGGTAAACTCGTTGTTACTTTGGGTGGCGAGCATACAATTTCTATTGCTCCAA